>Ga0209295_1000067_pt1 | contig 173263 bp, 171 predicted proteins | sample Porto_5metaG_FD_187428 | JGI IMG/M metagenome (GOLD analysis project Ga0209295, IMG submission 187428) | Marine algal microbial communities from Porto, Portugal - Porto_5 metaG (SPAdes) (version 2) | ecosystem: Host-associated > Algae > Red algae > Unclassified | place: Portugal: Porto...
ATACATGTATTACTACAATCATCTGAGAATCAAATCAAGGTTAAAACGAAAAAGTCCGGTAGCTTATCGAGTAAGTGCTGAATTAGCTGCTTAGAATTTAAGTGTCCAACATTATGGGGCCAGTGCAAAAGCCCGAGGAGGCTCGACTTCCTCCCCGCGGAAAGCAATTGCCTGGAGCGGAAAGGAACGGTCCACGTTTTATACATACCACTACTCACACTGTTTTTTGAAGTTATGTAACCCAGTAATATACTACCTCACTTATCTAAAATAGAAACATACTTACCTAAAGAGCCCCGTTTAAAAAAGGAATGAATGGGTATCATGTAGAAAGGATTTATATACAGGGTAATAAAGGAAGCGTTTAGTTTGACCTTTATTGACCATGGGTGTATGATTACAGTACAAAGTGAATAAGTAATTCAGAAAAATAAAAAAGGATTTCTAAGGAGGAACGAGGATGAATTTAATTCCTACAGTAATTGAACAAACAAACCGCGGTGAACGTGCGTATGACATTTATTCACGTTTATTGAAAGACCGTGTAATCATGCTTGGAAGCGGCATTGATGACAATGTGGCAAACTCCATTGTAGCACAACTTCTTTTCCTTGAATCTGAAAACCCGGAGAAGGATATTTCGATCTACATAAACTCTCCTGGCGGAAGTATCACGGCGGGTATGGCAATCTACGATACGATCCAATACATCAAGCCTGATGTACAAACAATTTGTATTGGTATGGCTGCTTCAATGGGTGCGTTCCTTCTTGCAGCAGGTGCAAAAGGCAAGCGTTTGGCCCTTCCGAACGCTGAAGTGATGATTCACCAACCACTTGGTGGAGCTCAAGGTCAAGCTACTGAAATCGAAATCGCAGCGAAGCGTATTTTATTCCTTCGTGAAAAACTGAATCAGATCCTGGCTGATCGTACTGGTCAACCACTTGATGTGATTTCAAAAGATACAGATCGTGATAACTTCATGACGGCTGAAAGAGCGCTTGAATATGGATTGATCGATCGCATCATCACTCGTAACGATATGAATAATAAGTAATCGTGAAACCCTCTTGCACAATTTCGCAAGGGGGTTTTTATTTTGATCCGGGAAGGGAAACGTCAAAATAGCGAACCCAAAAAAGCTGATGACCACTCCCCGGTCATCAGCTTTTCAAGGGTATGAAGTTGATCTTATGCTTCTTTTTGGACGAATCCTTCGAGGGCAACGAGTGCTTCTTCTTCGTCGCTCCCGTCCGCTACCAACGTAATGGAAGTACCCGTCGAAATAGCTAAACTCATTAAGCCCATGATGCTTTTCGCATTTACCTTCTTCCCATCCTTTTCCAAGAAGATTTCAGATGAGAATCTGTTCGCCTCCTGTACGAATAATGCAGCCGGTCGTGCTTGAAGACCTGTCTTCAATTTCACTTCTACTTGTTTTTCCACCATAATCATTTCTCTCCCCTTTGTCCTTATTTAGGTTTGAATCTTTTCTCCCGCTCTGAGTTTCTCAGCAAGCTGGTCAATTTTACGTAAGCGGTGATTAATCCCTGATTTACTGATGGTGCCGCCTGACACCATTTCCCCTAGTTCTTTCAACGTGACATCTTGATAATTCACCCGTAATTCTGCTATCTCCCTTAGTTTATCGGGTAATATCTGTAAGCCTACATGTCTTTCAATAAACTTAATGTTTTCGACTTGTCTTAAAGCCGCACCGATGGTTTTATTCAGGTTAGCCGTCTCACAGTTCACAAGGCGGTTAACGGAATTTCTCATATCCCTGACAATCCGTACATCCTCAAATCGCAGCAGGGCATTGTGAGCACCGATGATATTCAGGAACTCCGTGATTTTCTCTGCTTCCTTCAAATACGTAATGAAACCTTTTTTTCGTTCAAGGGTTTTACTATTCAACCCGAAGGAATTCATCAACTCGGACAACGCATCGTTGTGTTCAGAATAAAGAGAAAAGATTTCTAAATGATACGATGAGGTTTCCGGGTTGTTAACCGACCCGCCTGCAAGGAACGCTCCCCTCAAATATGAACGTCTGCAGCATTTCTTTTTGATCAAGTCTTCCGATATATTATGGATAAAGGTGAAATTTTCACCCAGGATTTTCAGTTCCTCAAGAATCTTCTTTGTATCTTCTTTGATTCGTACAATATAGACATTGTTTTTCTTCAGCCGCATCTTTTTTCGAACCAGAAGCTCTACCGGGGTGTCGTACCCTTTTTTGATCAATGTATAGATTCTTCTGGCAATGGCGGCGTTTTCGGTTTGAATATTGACGACGAGCATTTGATTTGAGAATGACAACGAACCATTCATTCGAATCAATGCGGATAATTCTGCACTTGCGCAGCAATCTTTCACTTCAATATTGGTCAGTTCTTTTTTTGTTTCGGACGCAAACGACATCCCCATCACCTCCTAGCAAACGCTTGCACAACCTTATACAAAAGAAATTTTTGTAGTTTAGCTGGTTGATTTTTTAAGATAAGAATATATGATATCAGCGACCTTCTCCGTGTTATGACGAACAAGATGGTTGTCATAGGAGAGAATCTCTTCTGCAATCACTTCTAAGCCCATGGATTTCAATTTATCCACATCAAAGTGGACGGGACTCGCTTGTTCTTCATTATATCGGGCCTGCACCTCATCGGGTACCTGCTTTTTGTTGACCAGGATATAATCAATACTTGGCGTTTCCAAGTGATCATATAATGCCTTAACATGGTCACTTGCTGAATAATCCAATGTTTCCCCTGCCTGGGTCATGATGTTGCAAATATACATTTTCTTCGCTTTCGCCCTGCATACAGCATCTCCAATACCCGGAACAAGAAGATTAGGTAAAATACTAGTATATAGGCTTCCCGGACCCATCACAATTAAGTCGGCTTCCTTTATGGCCCGCAAGGTTTCACCAAGCGGCTTGATGCTATCCGGCTTTAAGAAGACCCTTTTGATCTTCTTCCCGGCTTTCGGAATGGTCGATTCTCCCGTCACAATCGTTCCATCCTCCATCTCCGCCTTTAAGATGACGCTTTGATTTGCTGAAGGCAGCACCTTCCCCTTCACGTTCAATACCCTGCTCATTTCCTGAATCGCATGGACAAAATCACCTGTAATGGAAGCAAGGGCTGCAATGATCAAGTTTCCTAACGCATGACCGGAAAGTTCATTCGTTGTTTCAAATCGATGCTGAAACATTTGTTCCACCAGTGGCTCCACTTCTGAAAGAGCAGCCAGGACATTCCGTATATCTCCCGGGGGAGGAATATCCAGGCTGTCACGTAAACGACCGGAACTGCCACCATCATCAGCGACAGTGACAATGGCCGATATATCAATAGGGTGCCGTTTCAAACCCCGAAGAAGGACAGGTAATCCCGTGCCTCCTCCGATCACGACGACCTTGGGTGTATGTGTCATGTTGTTAGACCCTTTCTCTTCTGAATATCCCGATGAGAAATTTTCGTTTGATAGTCTTTTTCAAAATGATGGCCCAGATACTCTGCCAACGCAACCGATCGATGCTGCCCCCCAGTGCATCCTATCGCTACCACAAGCTGGCTCTTTCCCTCCCGCTTGTATTGAGGAAGCATGAACGACAATAAATCGGTTACTTTCTCGATGAATTTATTCGTTTCATTCCATTTCAATACGTAGGTGGACACTTCTTCATCCAATCCCGTTTTTGGTCTCATATGATCGATATAGTGAGGATTTGGAAGAAAGCGTACATCAAACACCAAATCAGCATCGATCGGGATACCATGCTTGAAACCGAAAGACACGACATTCACCGTGAAAATCGTCTTCTTGTTCACCGAGAATTCCGTTAGAATCTTTTCCCGAAGCTCTCTTGGCTTCATGGTTGAAGTTGTATATATTAACTGCGCACGTCCTTTTAGTTCTTCAAGGAGCTCTCTCTCCTGACGAATCCCTTCAAGAGGCAGACCTGATGGAGCGAGCGGATGAGAACGGCGCGTTTCCTTGTATCGTCTGACAAGTGAGGAATCATCTGCATCAAGATATAAAACCTGCGGTGTCACCCAGGAGGTTTCCGCTAATTCATCCAATGCTTTAAATAGATGATCAAAGAATTCCCTTCCCCTAAGGTCCATCACAAGGGCGACCTTATTCATTTTATTACCGGACTCTTTCATCAGTTCCAAAAACTTTGGCAGAAGAGTCGGCGGCAGATTGTCCACACAGAAGAATCCCAAATCCTCGAAGCTCTGAATGGCAACCGTCTTACCGGCTCCGGACATCCCTGTTATGATTACTAATTGAACATCGTTTGTAGAACCTGTACTCATACTCTTCCCCCGCTTTTATTCGTAATGTTGTATATGAAAAGTTTGTTGATCAACTTGGATCTAATCGATAAGACAATAACTTGAAATCAGGAGTATAGGTAAACGTTCCATAAATCGTATTCTTTCCGTGCAAGAGGTAGTCCAGAATATGATAATCTCCTTCAGCCATCGGAAGGTCCTTAATATCCTCGATCGGATGCCATTTAATCTTACCTTCTTCCGATTCCTGAAGGTTGACCCCATCCGCTTCGGTTGCAAAGAAAGAAAACATCATCCACTCCGATTTAATCTGATCGCCTTCTTTAATAATGAACGTAAAGACACCTTTCAAATCAGGATTCTTTAAATAGATGCCCGTTTCCTCACGATACTCACGAATGACAGCATCCCGGATTGATTCGCCGGACTCCATTTTCCCACCTGGAGCGACCCACCAATTCCTTCTTGGCTTTTGGAGAAGGAGCACCTTGTCTCCATCCAGATATAAACAATTTGTGACACGTTGCACTGCCTTCACCTCGATCTTGATGATTAGGGAGCCAATGAATACATTAGTCCCACTTTCAGTCATTCTCATTCCTTATATTATACTATGATTGATGACAAGCTACAATGTCTTGGCTTGTTGTTTGAAGGGTTGTCGATTGAAATCGAAAGATATTGGGACATGTTTCTACAAGAAGAGGATAGGTACAGATATATGTGCGGCACTATAACAGGAAAAAAAGCAAAAAAAATAGACACAGGCGAGTCCTGTGTCGTCTACGGGATTTATTACTTAAAAGGGGGTCAATTTCTTATTATTTATATTACCCGAAAATTGTTTCACTAGTGTTACAACAGATTTAAAACGGTATTACGGAATTGTTAAAGTATCACGACGGATTTGCGAAACTTCACAGATTCTGTTGAACATTGTCATCTCAGTGTTAAAATTCATAGTTTTTCATGATTTGGTCTGCAAGTAATTCGTATCCTTTACCATTTGGATGAAGAGAATCATGGAAGTAGTTTTCCTTGGATTTCCCTTTAAATAAAGGATTGGTTGAGACGTACTTTACATTCTCATGTTTTTCGGCTTCTTTCATCATGGATTCATTCCAATCGTCCACGTATGCCTCAATTTTATCACTATCTTTATCCGGATAAGGATTGTACAAACCTAACACGATGATGTCGGCTTCTTTATTGGCGGTACCAACGATGTTTAAGATTTTATCCAAATGGTCGAGATAATCCTTTTTGGCATCAACAATCTCATCATGATGAAGAGGAAATAAATCTCCCCCATTGTTTTTAATCAAATCATTGGTTCCGATGTTTATAATAAACACATCTGCTTCACTTAAATCTTCTGCTACCTCTGGTTTCACAATCTGTCCCAAGAGCTGATCAGATTGCTGTCCCGGTACTCCGAGGTTTTGAAAGCTATATGATTTCTTTGTATGCTCTTTATTTACTTTCTCTTCTAAACGACCGATATAACCCGCTTCTTTTTTATCACCATATCCATAGGTGAGGGAATCTCCCAATGCGATCACCCGTTTCTTAGATGATGACTTGGTCTCATCGGCAATAAAACTAAAATACACGATGGGGATAAGGGCAAACAGTGCTACTAAAGAAACGGCTTTCCATATTTTCATTCATGATCCGACCTTCCGAAATAAACTAGGATGACTTTCATAATGTTGGTTATTCCCTTTTTAGAGGGTTGTAATCCTGTTTAATTTTGGAAGTTGTCATCCAATCGAATCGTTCTTCGTTTCTTTTTAAATAGCATAGAGAGGCGCAAGCTTTTTTGGATAGGAGTTGTAGATTGCTATTGTATGAATCTGATTGCACATAACATGAATCGCGTTGATTGGTGACATGGCATTCACGGAATATCCCTTGATGGGCAGCAGTTTCTATGCAATATAGGGTATTCATAGAGGTTCAGTTGAATAAATCCGGCCGCTTTTGATGATAATGGAGCCGAATTCGATAATAATCCAGCCGTTTCTGGGATTAATCCGGCCGAAATCAGGAAAAATCCAGCCGTTTTACTTTTTTCAGCACAAAAAAGCATCAAATACCCTACGCACACATGCCCCGTCAAAAACGAACGATATCCACTTCAGTGGTCCGTCCCCCTTACTTCTTCTGAACCCCGAACCGCGCATTGAGCTGACCTCTTATCATTTTCTGCTTCGCTTCTTTTCTCTCTTTTCTGGATAGTTCATGTTTGATTTCTTTCGTGGTGACCCCTTCTTCTCGCTGGTCGGCGATGTCCATTAAGCGTTCCACGTCGGAAAAGGAGTATTTGCGATATCCCCGATTGGAACGCTGTGGAAAGATCAGATTCTTCTCTTCGTAATAGCGGATCTTTCTCTCGGTTAATCCGGTCAATTCACTGACGACACCAATTGATATCACTTTTTTATCCTTATAGGAAGGTTCATTATCCACGTTCTCCTCATCCTCCTAAGCAGGGAATATATTGATTATACATGTCCCTCTAACGGATTTGGACTAATATGTTAGAAAACCTGACAAAGAATTCTAAATTGGTAGAAAACTTAACAAACTAGAAGATTTATATTCAAAATCCCCCTACACTATGGATAACAATCCAAAAGGAGTGAACCCGGATGCCATTTTTACGTGAAGCCGTTGAAAGACAGAGGCAGCAGTTTATTCGTCGGTTAGTAGAAGCTGGTGTTTACAAGCCATGTGATGAGGGGTTGAAGAAGCTGACGCTGTCGGAGTTGGTGTATGTGTTTAATAAGCATAAGAAAAGTTAAATTCATAAAAAAAGCCTTACGAAGGAAATCTCCTTTCGTAAGGCTTTCTTACATTAACCGTTTTTGACCTTCTCTTTCAGCTCTTCGATATAATGCTGAGCCGTTTGAGCGGCGATACTGCCGTCACCTGTTGCTGTAACGATTTGGCGAAGTTGTTTTTCGCGGACATCACCGGCAGCAAAGATTCCTGGAACCTTTGTTTCCATTTGTTCGTTAGTTTCAATATAGCCTTCAGAGTTGATGATTCCAAGGTTAGCAAATGGCTTCGTTAGTGGAAGCATTCCGATGTAGATGAAGACACCATCAGCCTGGAAATCAGTTTCTTCTCCATTTTCAGTGGATACAAGCGTCACACTTCCCACTTTGCCATCTTTGTCGTTGATTTCTTTCACCGTATGGTTCCAGATGAAATCGACTTTTTCGTTATCAAAGGCACGCTGTTGCAGGATCTTTTGAGCACGAAGCTCATCGCGACGGTGAACGATCGTTACTTTGTTAGCGAATCTTGTCAGGTAAACCCCTTCTTCTACAGCAGAGTCTCCTCCACCTACAACAACAAGGTCTTTTCCTTTAAAGAATGCTCCGTCACATACTGCACAGTAAGAAACTCCGCGTCCGCCAAGCTCTTTTTCACCAGGTACACCGATTTTTTTGTACTCTGCACCCGTTGTGATGATCACGGCACGGGCTTTGAATTCTTTTGAACCGGTTTTGACAATTTTAAACTCTTCTCCATCAACGATCTCTTTAATGTCTCCGTATGCGTATTCCGCACCGAATTTCTTCGCATGATCGAACATTTTATTAGAAAGATCAGGTCCCAGAATATGGTCGAAGCCCGGGTAGTTCTCCACTTCTTCCGTATTCGCCATTTGTCCGCCCGGTACTCCTCTTTCAAGCATAAGCGTTGAAAGACTTGCACGTGACGTATAAACAGCTGCAGTCATTCCTGCAGGGCCTGCACCTGCAATGATTACATCATAAATTTTTTCTTCAGACATGATGACATTCTCCTTCCGAAACAGTCGTAAGCATAATCTTTATTAAAATACTATGGTTAGAGGTAGTAATGGTGCTTGAGCCTTCCACCCATAGTATTAACTTCCTACACCTATCCTATAAAAAACAAGGTCACATCGTCCAAAAATATGCTCACGGAAGGTAACTTTCAACGACTGAGATATATTTTGTCAGCGTACTTGCAGATAAATTAAATCGATCACAAAGCTGCTTCTTTGTGACCTTTTCATTTCGCAGCCGATTCCATACGAATTCTGTTGCCGCTGCAAAAGCTTTGGCATTCTTGAAAGTTTCCCGTTCTTTTATGCCTCTGTATGCGATCGTAAACCAAGTAAGGAACAATCCGGACTCCACGCTTGTGATCGGTCGATGATCCCCATAAAGGTGCAGAGCCACTTGATGCATATTCTGAATCTCCTGGTTCACTTTAATCGAGCTGTTTCCGTTGCTGTTTAACACTTGTGCTAAATAAACCTTTTCCACAATGGACAGGTCCTCCACATCACAGAAGTCAGCATGAGTTAGGATTGCTCTCTGATTATCCGAAATAGACGTAAGAAACAGACCGAATAATTTCTCTTCCGTATATTCACTTTGAAGCTTCTTCAATATCGATGTGACGTGATTTTCGAATCCCTCATCCTGCTTTTTATCGTTCCAAGGCTCGAGTCCTTCTTTTTCAGGGTTGATTTCCAATACCCTTTTCCACGCATTACGGGCTGTATCCTCATGACCCGTTTCATAAGCAGAATACGACAGCCAATAATAGAAGCTCGCATCGCCCTCGAAGCCAATCTTCTGAAGGGACTTCAACCAATCATAAGCCCGCTTCGAATGACCAACAAGCGCAAACGTAGCCCCCAGCTTGTAACGATGCTCATGAAGTAAGGGACGGACCTTCTCAAGACCCTGTATCAATACGTCCAGCTCGTCATGACGCTTCTGATAGAAATAAAAAACAGCCGTATTGCACAAGGCATGAAGATTTCCAGGATTCTTCTCCAGTACCTCTTCCAACGTAGCAGCTGCTTGGTCCACTTCTCCTAAGTAGAAGTAGGCAAGTGCTAAATTATTGTAAGCTGACCAGAATTCCGGATAATCTTCAATTACCTTCTGTAAAGTTTCCACGGCTTTTTGAAAATGCCCGGACTCAAGAAGATCTCTTGCTTTCTCCTGTTGGACGATAAGCTCATCATGCTCGTATAAATCGTCCACAATCAGATCGGAATCGAGCTCCAGAAGCTCTAATAAGTCTTCTGCATCCTCAACGAATTCACCATATTCTTCTTTATCAAGATAAGCTGAAACCTGTTCGTACGCCTCTTTAAATAAGCCTAAATGGGCATAATTGTTGGCCAGAAAATAATGACACTCTGCCATACGGGGATCCAGATCATCCAAAATTTGATGCAATAAATCATTGGAACGCTTGTATTCACCAAGCTCTGTATAAACAATCGATAATTGACAGGCAATCATCGGTTCTACTGGTTCTAATTGAAATGCTCTATTTAAATATTTTAACGATTTCTTAAGCTCTCGACGTTGATAAGCCTTCATCCCTTTGTTGTAGTAATACTCGCCAGTCGGGACAAAAGACAACACTTTCGCTTGCTCACTACCTAATTTTGACCCTTTTCTCATCAAAGTCCTCCGAAACGTTCATAGTATAACTACAGTAGTATATCATACAATACCCCTGTACTAAACTACCATATTTTGAGGGACGGACCTTTGCGCGTACGCGAAGGTCCGTCCCTCAGGGAGTTATTTATTATGACGTTCCACAAGGACTTCTAACACATCCTGGAGTGGAAGTTTTTGTTCTCTTAAAAGGACGAGGACGTGGTAGAAAAGGTCGGCGACTTCCCATTTCAGTTCCTCACTGTCCCTGTTTTTCGCAGCGATGATTACTTCTGACGCTTCTTCGCCTACTTTTTTAAGGATTTTATCTACACCTTCTTCAAAGAGGTAAGTAGTGTACGCTCCTTCCGGCCTCTCGATTTCACGGGTTTCAATGAGTTTCTCCAGAGTGAGAAGGATATTTCCTGTTGATGATTTCTCCTCACCATACATTCCTTCATGGAAGCAGCTTTCTTCCCCTTTATGACAAGCAGGACCTTTTTTATCGACGAGGACAAGGATGGCATCTTTATCACAATCCCACGTGATGTTTTTGACGGCTTGGGTGTTCCCGCTTGTCCCACCTTTATGCCACAGCTCCTGGCGTGAACGGGAGTAAAACCACGTTTCTCCTGTCTCAACCGTTTTCTTGAGAGACGTTTCATTCATGTAGGCCAGTGTTAAAACTTCTTTTGTCGAAGCGTCCTGGATGATGGCAGGTACCAATCCTTTATCATCGTACTTCACGGTTGCGATCCAATTTTCATTTGTCATCGTACATGCACCTCCTGCTCTCTTAAGTAGCTCTTTACTTCTTCAACGCTCGTTTCTTTATAGTGAAAGATGGAGGCTGCAAGGGCCGCATCGGCTTTGCCTTCGGTGAATACTTCTTTGAAGTGACCGGCATTTCCTGCACCGCCTGAAGCAATCACCGGAATCGAAACCGCTTCGCTGACTGCCTTCGTCAGTGCCAGATTGAACCCCTGCTTTTCTCCATCGCTATCCATGCTCGTTAACAAGATTTCACCCGCACCGAGTGATTCTACTTTCTTCGCCCATTCAACGGCATCCAGGTCTTTCAGCTTTCTGCCTCCATGGGTATAAACTTTCCAACCTTTGCTCTCTTCATCATATTTGGCATCGATGGCCACTACGATACATTGAGATCCAAAGTAATCTGCTCCTTCACGGACAAGATCAGGACGCAGGACGGCTGCTGTGTTAAGAGAAACCTTGTCAGCTCCTGCGCGAAGGATGGCTTTCATATCTTCTACTGAGTTAATCCCCCCACCTACTGTAAAAGGGATCGCCAATTCCGCTGCTACATGCTGAACGACTTCCACCATCGTTTTCCGACCTTCATGTGAGGCTGAAATATCCAGGAAGACGAGTTCATCGGCACCTTGCTCGTCGTACACTTTAGCAAGCTCAACAGGGTCTCCCGCATCTCTCAGCTCCACAAATTGAATGCCTTTTACCACTCGTCCATCCTTCACGTCCAGACACGGAACAATCCGTTTCGTTAACATGTCTTCACCTCGTTTATTGCCTCGCTCACCGTGAACTTTCCTGTATAAAGTGATTTTCCGCAAATCGCACCGGAGACGCCTTGGTTTTCGTATTGCTTTAATTTCTTCAGATCTTCAAGTGAGCTAATGCCTCCAGACGCAATCACTGATTTCCCCGTTTGTTTGGCAAGATCCACAACCGCTTCAACATTGGGACCAGATAGCATTCCGTCTGTGGCAATATCGGTGAAAATGAACGTCTCCGCGCCGGCTTCAGCCAATTCTCTTCCAAGATCCACCGCTCTAAGGGAGGAAGTTTCCAACCAGCCATGAGTTGCCACATAGCCATCCTTTGCATCGAGTCCGATGGCAATCTTATCACCATATTCCGCCAGCCATTCCTTTACTAATTCAGAAACCGCGATACTGCCTATGATGACACGGTCGACGCCCCGGCTTAAATAGTGCTCGATATCCTCTTTGGAGCGGATACCCCCACCAATCTGCACCTTGGCATCCAGCTTTTCTGCAACGGCGATCACGAATTCATCATTGATCCGTGAGCCTTCCTTTGCCCCATCAAGATCTACCATGTGAATCCACTCGGCCCCTTCATCGGCGAATTTCTTAGCCATATCAAACGGAGAGTCTCCATAAACCGTTTCTTGATTATAGTCACCTTGAACAAGACGAACGCACTTTCCGCCCCGCATATCGATGGCTGGATAAATCGTAAAACTCACGAGACCGCCTCCTTCACTCGTTTTGTAAAGTTTTCTAACAGTTTCATTCCAAGTTCGCCGCTTTTTTCAGGATGAAACTGCATTCCGTATATATTTCCCCGACTCACGACTGCAGGGATTTCGACTCCTGCATAGTCAGCACTTGCCGCTATCACGTCCTTGGATCCTTCGTGCACATAATAGGAGTGAACGAAATACACATAACCTTCTGATAACCCTTCTAAAAGAGGGGATTTCTTTTGGTAACGCAGATGATTCCAGCCCATGTGAGGGACTTTGAACGAGTTTCCTTGGCTGTCCTCTTTCGGGATGTGAAGCACCTCACCTGGTAGAAGAGCCAATCCTTTTGTTGACCCATTCTCTTTACTTTCTTCAAAAAGGAGTTGCATGCCCAAACAAATGCCTAAGAGCGGCTTTCCACTTTGGGCAAAAGTAAGGATGGTTTCTTTTAGATGAGTGGTTTCGAGAAGATTCATAGCATCTTTAAACGCTCCCACTCCCGGTAATATCAACCCATCTGCGTTCAGTAATTTCTCTTGTTGATCACTGATAAAATAAGGAACGTTCAACCGTTCGAGTGCTTTACTGACGCTGAACAGATTCCCCATCCCATAATCTACAATACCGATCATGAATTATAACATTCCCTTCGTTGACGGAACCCCTTTTACCCGGGGATCGATCGTGCTTGCTTCATCCAGGGCACGTCCCAGTGCTTTAAAGATCGCTTCAATGATATGGTGAGTATTGTGGCCATAATGAACGATGACATGAAGATTCATTCGTGCTTCAAGAGCAAGCTTCCAAAGGAATTCATGAACCAGTTCCGTATCGAAGGTCCCGACTTTCTGACTTGGAAGTTCTGCACGGAACTCGAGGTGAGGACGATTACTCAGGTCCACCACGACTTGGGCAAGGGCTTCATCCATCGGAACCATGGCAGAGCCGTAACGCTTGATCCCTTTTTTGTCTCCCAGTGACGCAAGTAACGCCTGTCCCAAGCAAATGCCGATATCTTCGGTGGTGTGATGGTCATCCACTTCAATATCGCCATTGGCCTCGATCGTACAATCAAATTGTCCATGTTTTATGAACAAATCCAGCATATGACTCATGAATGGGACCCCTGTCTCTACTTTAGAGTTCCCCTCCCCATCGATTCCAAAATTCAAGCGAATATCCGTCTCATTCGTCTTTCGCACAATCTCTGCACTTCTCACCATGATGTCCTCCTTATTGGAGGGACGGACCTCTCCAGAGGTCCGTCCCTCTTCCCTATTTTTCTTTGTCAAATCGAATCTCCACCGCCCTTGCATGGGCTTCAAGACCTTCCAAGCGGGCAAGTTTTGCGATTTTTTTATAATTTTGCTGCAGTGCTGTTTCACTATATGAAATGACACTTGTCTTTTTCATAAATTCATCTACGTTTAACGGACTTGAAAAACGCGCTGTCCCGTTTGTCGGGAGTACGTGATTCGGTCCTGCAAAGTAATCCCCTACAGGCTCGGAACTGTAACGGCCAAGGAAGATTGCTCCGGCATGACGGATTCTCGCCATCGTTTCAAACGGCTCCTCCGTTAATATCTCTAAATGCTCCGCTGCGAGTTGATTCACAACATCAATACCTTCTTCTATGTCTCTCGTCACGTAGATGGCTCCGAAATCACTGATGGACTGACGGGCAATGTCTTCTCTTGGAAGGGAAGACAGCTGTCGTTCCACCTGTGAGGATACCTCTTCTGCCAATGCAGACGAATTCGTCACGAGAACGGCAGAGGCAAACACATCATGCTCTGCCTGTGAAAGAAGGTCAGCGGCAATTTCATCTGCACGCTGATGCTCATCGGCCAGGATCACGATTTCACTCGGACCGGCGATCATGTCAATATCCACATCGCCGAATACTTCGCGTTTTGCCAGGGCGACATAAATGTTCCCCGGTCCAGTTATTTTATCCACGGGAGTGATGGATTCAGTTCCATATGCCAGTGCGGCCACCGCTTGAGCACCGCCTACTTTAAAGATGTCTTCCACTCCGGCAATTTTCGCTGCAACCAACACGCCGGGAGAAAGCTTCCCATCCTTTCCAGGAGGAGAAACCATCGTGATTCGTTTGACTCCCGCGACTTTAGCAGGCAGCACATTCATCAATACAGAGGAAGGATATGCAGCCGTTCCACCCGGCACGTACACGCCGACTGAATCAAGGGGAGTCAGCTTTTGGCCAAGCATGGTTCCATCCTCATTCGTTGTAAACCAGGAAGACCTTTTTTGTTTCTCATGAAAGTCACGGATATTATCCGCTGCTTCTTCAATGATGGAAATCATCTCAGAATCCAGAGAAGCGAAGGCTTCCTCGATTTCACTCTGCGAAACTTTGTAGTTCTCTAATTGAACCCTATCAAATTTCTCTGTATACTCACGGATTGCGAGGTCGCCATTTTTCTGCACCGAAGAAATAATCCCCTGAACCGCTCTTCGCTGCTCCTCTGTACCACTGTCGACCGAGCGCTTAATCGACGCGCCCCTTATATCCTTAACAATCTTCATACAATGCACCAGCCTTCGAGAGGGACGGACCTGCATATGAAAGCAGATGTCGTAATCCCTATGTAATCTATATCTAGAGGGACGGACCTTGCCTGAATAAACAAGCTTCCGAACCTAAGAGTCTCTTTATTAGTGTTGAAATCCCTGTATCGACCTGCTCCAGGCAAGGTCCGTCCCTCTCACCCGATGATGCGTGTCAGCCGGGTGACGAGGTCTTCGATTTTTTCGTCTTTCATTCGGTAGCTGACGGGGTTGACGATGAGTCTGGAGGTGATGTTAACGATGGTTTCGTATTCAACCAGACCATTTTCCTTCATGGTTCTTCCCGTTGAGACGATATCGACGATGCGGTCAGCAAGTCCGATTAATGGGGCAAGCTCAATGGAACCGTTTAGTTTAATGATTTCCACCTGCTCACCCTGCTCGCGGAAATAGGAAGACGCAACATTCGGATATTTAGTTGCAATTTTCGGTGCCACATCACTCATTTTTGTATCCGGCAGTCCTGCGACTGCCAAGTAACAGCCACTGATCCGCAAATCCAGGAGCTCATATACGTCCCGCTCTTCTTCCAGCATAACGTCCTTACCGGCAATCCCTAAATCAGCGACTCCATGCTCCACATACGTCGGAACATCCATGGGTTTTGCCAGGATGAATCGTAAATCTTCCTGTGGTACTTCGATGATCAGCTTCCTCGAATCATCGAATTCAGGCGGCAGATTGTAATCTGCCTTCCTTAATAGTTCCACGGCTTCTTCAAATATCCTGCCTTTAGGCATGGCAATGGTTAACGCACTCATGATGTTTCACCGCCTTTCGGATCCTGTCCCACTACGAAGTGCACATTGCTGAAGCCCTTCGTAAACTCGTCCACATCTCCTACACCCTTCCAGTTCTGCAGTACCACTTTAACTCCTTCGCTTCGCAGCTCATGGGCAAGGCCAATAGCCTCTTTCCTCCGCTCATCACTGAACAGCACACACTGCTGAAGGGTGGAAGTTAACTCAACCTGCATCGCTTCAAGCACATAATCGAGACGCAATCCAAAGCCTGTCGCACCGGAGTTCTTCCCGAATTTTTCAAGCAGCTTGTCGTAGCGGCCGCCATTTCCGATCGCAAATCCCACATTTTCTCCGTACACTTCAAATAAAATACCGGAATAATAACTCATGTGACTGACCAGACTCAAGTCGAACTTCACATATTGCTCCACTTCGTAATCTTTTAAAATACTCCACAGATCTTTCAGCTGTTTTAATGCATTCAGTCCTTTTTCCCCTTCTAAAAGAGAGTGGGCTTCAACCAGCACATTTTCTGAACCCCGCAATTGCAGGAAACGGAACAATCTCTGCTTATCGATGGATGAGAGAGCCAGTTCATTGACATGCTGACGATATCCAACATAATTCTTCTCATATAAATATCTTCTTAACGTATCCGCCCGTTCTTCTGTACCGACGATTTGAGAGAACAGTTCCTGAACAAATCCGATGTGGCCGATGGAAATCTTGAAATGTTCCAATCCAGCTTCTTTTAAAACCGATACCATCAGGGCAATTACCTCAGCGTCGGCACTGACTGAATCATCACCGATACATTCGATTCCCACTTGTTCAAATTCTGCCGGACGCCCGCCTTCCCGCTGCTGGGCCCTGAACACAGAATTCGAGTATGCCAGTCGCAGTGGTGCTTCATCCTTTAATAATTTTGACGCGGCAATCCGGGCAATCGGTGCTGTCATATCAGGTCTTAACACAAGGGTATGACCCTGTTGATCCAGAAGCTTGAATAGCTGCTGATCTAATATCGCCGATGCCTCACCAACTGTTTCATAATATTCAAGGCTGGGAGTCTCGATGAACTTGTAACCCCACAGCTTCATCGCCTGTTCCATATTTTTTTTCGTCTGATCTTTAATTTCATATAAATCAGGAAATGTATCTCTCATTCCCAATGGCTTCTCGAACATGAATAACTTAGTCATAAGAACCACCTTTGGCGTATTAATCCATCTATTTTTCCCCAGTTAAGGGATTGCTACTACTTCTCTATTATTCAGAAATCCTTTAGTTCGCTAATGTGCTAATAAAATAAAGTTATTTGTAGTGTAGCGTTTCTTATTTTATTCGTCAACCGTTTGATTGGTGGATTTTTTAATAAAATTAAAAAGGCAAAAATAGAACTCAGTCTATCTTTGCCTTTTCCCTTATTCTTCTCTTTTCAATCCGTAGATGGCATCTTCTCGCCAGCGTTCGGCAAGTTCCTCTTTGGTGTAGATGATCCGCATGGGATTTCCACCGACGAACGCTCCTGCCGGGACGTCTTTATGTACGAGGGTACCTGCCGATACGATGGCTCCGTCGCCAATCTGAACACCCGGTAATATCGTGGTGTTGGCCCCGATCATCACTTCCGCTCCGATTTCCACATCACCTAATCGGTATTCCTTGATCAGGTATTCATGGGCAAGGATCGTCGTATTGTACCCGATGACCGTATTACGCCCGACCGATATTTTCTCCGGAAACATCACGTCAAGCATCACCATGAGGGCAAATGACGTATGTTCACCGATCTTCATCCTCAAAAAAGTCTTGTACAACCAGTTTTTCATCCCCAAAAAGGGTGTGTACCTTGCCAGTTGAATCACGATGAAATTTTTGACGACCTTCCCGAAAGGAACGGTTTTGTAAACATGCCAGAGAGAATTTGCTCCTTCTACAGGGTATCGGGTCGTTCGTCTCATGCAGTCTGAACTCCAACAATCGGTAATAAGTCTTTCATATTATCCAGCATGAAATCCGGTTCGTAGTGAGCCAGATGCTCTCTTCCCTTTGCACTCCACGCGACACCTGCCGACAGCACTCCTGCATTTTTTCCGGCTAAAATGTCGTGGTGATTGTCCCCGATCATGATTGCTTCTTCAGGCGAGGACCCCAATGCCACGAGAGCTTTCTCAATCGGTTCAGGATGAGGCTTCGCGTTCTCTACTTCGTCCAGGGTGATGATGACTTCAAAGAACGGACGAAGATTCATAAGGTCCAATCCTTTTAACACAACGTCACGGACTTTCGTTGAGACAATCGCTAATTTGTATCCATTTTCGTAAAGGGCTTGAACGGTTTCATACACCCCTTCAAACTCAGTGACAAGTGAATCATGATGCTCATGATTATAAGCACGGTAATGAACACACATTTCCTCCATCCTGTCAGGATCCAGTCCTCCAAATGACTCTTCCAATGGTGGCCCCATAAAAGGATGAACGTCCTTTTCTTCGTACTGCCCTGGATAATAATGATTCAATGTATGCAAAAAGGAAGAAATGATTAAATCATTGGTATTGATCAATGTTCCGTCTAAGTCAAATAATATTGTTGTAATCCTGCTCATAATGTCTCTCCTTTTCTTTCTTTGCATCGACCCTGTTCCAAATGTAGGCAACCGCCATCGTTAACAATATCGCAGTGACCAGCCTGATGATCAGGAGGGGCAGTACAGGGATGCCGAGTGGAATAAAGATTAACGTATCCTCCACCACTGCATGACATGCGACTAAAAAGATGAAGGCGATTGTGACATCCTTCTTACTCACTCCATCTTCTTTTACTGCCTGGATCATGACTCCTGCTCCGTATGCCAGCCCGATGACGAGTCCCGCTACCATCGTGGAAGATGTATTTGCGTTCATGCCAAGTGCCCGTGTCGCAGGGGACATCCAGCGTGAAAAAACATCCATCCATTTCAGATCTTTCATTACTTGAATAATCATCATAAGAGGAATGACGATAAGAGCTAATTGGAGGACACCAAACCCTGCTTTTTCAAGTCCCAGGAGAATGATTTCTCCCCATCCGTCCGGCTCCGCTTGTTGTGGAGGCATCATTCCGTACTTGGCGATTTCAGATCCACCATTCCAAACGAGATTGATGACAACCGCAGATACCAGGGCCAACCCGACCCTTACAGCGACTATCAGCCAAATCTTCACGCCCACCTTTGCGGCTACCGTTGATTCAATGAACAAATTATGAGAGAAGGAAAGCATCACGGCAATGATGAATACTTCTTTCACCGTTAAATCAAGGGATAGGATTCCTCCGATACCTGCGTACAAGTTAAGAAAATTACCCAATACAAGAGGAATGGCCGCATCACCTGAAAGCCCGATAAGCTTCATGAACGGAGAAATCTTCTCCATGACCCAAGGAAGGACAGGTGTATATTGAAGCAAAAACACGATCAGCGTGATCGGAAAGATGACTTTTCCCAGTGACCACGTTGTTTTCAAACCTGTAAGTCCGCCATTCTTCAAAGATGACATCCACATACGCCCTACTCTCCTTTTGTTAAGCGTTTACGCTATCCGTCTTTTCATCGTATGCCTTCTTCGCAAGGCCGGCTTTTCTTCTGTAAAAGAACACACCGATCGCTCCAATGATAAGAACAATCGAAATCACTTGTGCGAATCTTAAAGACCCCATCATCAGACTGTCCGTTCTCAATCCTTCAACAAAGAATCGACCGATGGAATACCAAATCACATATGTTAAGAAAAGTTCTCCACGACGAAGACTGCTTGCTTTTCTTCTCAGGACAAGAAGAAGAATCAATCCGGCAAAACTCCATAGAGATTCGTACAGGAATGTAGGGTGATAGTACACTCCATTAATATACATTTGATTAATGATGAAATCAGGAAGCATCAGACTTTCAAGAAACGCACGGGACACTTCTCCACCATGGGCCTCCTGGTTTACAAAGTTCCCCCATCGACCGATTGCCTGACCTAAAATAATGCTCGGTGCCGCAATATCAACTAGCTTCCAGAACGACAGCCCTTTGATTTTCGCAAATACAATCGTGGTGAGGACAGAACCGATCAACGCACCATGGATGGCGATTCCACCATTCCAGACTTTAATGATATCCCCGGGGTGATCGGCATAATAGTTATCCCATTCAAAGATGACATAATAAGCACGGGCACAAATGATGGCGATGGGAATCGCCCAAACGAGCAAATCGATGAATGTATCGGGGTGAAGACCCAGTCTTTTGCTCTCACGAATGACTAAATAGAGTCCTAATGCGATCCCAAGTCCTATGATGACACCGTACCAATGTACTTGGATCGGACCGAGTGAAATGGCAATGGGATCGATTGGCGTAATGTTCTCGTTCATTTTGTCTCTCCTTTTTTTCCATTAAGTTGGCTTATGAATGTTATCGGATCAGATATCTTCATTCTCTCCATCTTCAATCACATCAGACAACCGGTTTGTAAATTGCTCTGCTGCATTTACGCCCATTCGTTTCAGACGGAAGTTCATGGCAGCCACCTCAATGATAACCGCGAGATTTCGTCCGGGACGAACAGGTACGGTGTATTTAGTGATATCCGTATCGATGATTTTCATCGTCTCTTCTTCCAGTCCAAGACGGTCGTACTGTTTCGTTTTATCCCATAGCTCAAGATTGATGCAAAGGGTAATGCGCTTATGGCTGCGGACCGCTCCTGCACCAAATAACGTCATGACATTGATGATCCCCAAACCGCGGATTTCCAACAGATGTTCAATCAATTCAGGAGAACTGCCGATCAGCGTATCCATGTCTTCCTGGCGAATTTCGACACAATCATCCGCTACAAGTCGATGGCCTCTTTTCACTAGTTCAAGAGCGGTTTCACTTTTACCGACACCGCTTTTTCCTGTGATCAATACTCCGACTCCATAAATATCAACCAGTACACCATGAATCGCCGTTGTTGGGGCAAGCTTACTTTCCAGATAGTTAGTCAGCCTCGAAGAGAATCGGGTTGTTTTCATGGAAGAACGCATGACAGGAACATCATAACGATTCGATGCTTCCACCAGCTCAGGCGGGATCTCCAGGTCTCTGGAAATGATGATACCAGGCGTAATATCTGTACAGAGCGCTTCCATTCTGCGATTACGTTCTGCTTCATCTAATAACTCCAGAAAAGATAACTCGGTTTTTCCCAATAGTTGTATCCGTTCTGCAGGATAGTAGTTGAAATAACCGGCCATCTCCAAGCCTGGGCGGGAAATGTCACTCGTTGTAATTGGTCTATGTAAGCCTTCTTCTCCACCGACAAGCTCTAATTTAAACTTCTCGACAATATCTTTAGTGCGGACCTTTGCCACATGCAGCTCCTCCTTCACGTTACACTCGCTTCATATTTATAAACGATTCTTACTCTAACCTATTTTAGCAATTATAGAAAAAAGCGCAAGGCAGCTTACTTGTAACAGGTGTACTGTGATGCTATTACTCAAATATTGAACTCTTTTTTCCCACAAAAAAACTCCGGCTCAACAATCAAGCCGGAGTCTTTTCCTATTTACTTCTCTTCCATCGGTTCCATCACGGCTTTTTGAATCACCAGATTGGCAAGAGACAAAATGATCGATGCCAGAAAAGCCATGCCAAAACCGGATAACTCAAAGCTGCTTCCCATCAGGCCATCCGTCAGCAGTAACGTAATGGCGTTAATGACGAAGAGAAACAGCCCCAGAGATAAAATAGTCACCGGCAGAGTCAGGATAATCAAAATCGGTTTCACCAGAACATTCAGTATCGATAGAATAAAGCTGGCTCCTACCGCTGCCCCGAACCCGGATACTTCAAATCCTTCAAAAAATCCTGCCAATGCAATAAAGATTACTGCATTGATTAAAATTCCAATAATCCATCTCATTATTTGATGGCTTCCTCCTCATTTGGTAGCACGATGGCCAATAAACCGTATACGACGGCCAGAGGGAAGAATCCCGTCGGAATGAGCAGGATGATGGAAATCACCCTTAGTATCGTTGCATCGATCCCAACATAACGGGACAAACCTCCAAGCACCCCGGCAAGCTTTCTGTCAGACCTTGATCGTGCTAATTGTTTTCTCATCGTTATTCCTTCTTTCTCATCTTATGCGTTGTCCTTATTAACATTCTTCTGTTCATGCTTTTTTATGAGGACAGATCCTGCTTTTGTTTCCGCAAAAAGATGAAGCTTATCGTCTGAATCGGTTTTACGACTGAAACGAATCGACTTTTGGACCACTTCATTTTTTTCTTCCAATACATCAATACCCTGCAGTTCAAGCTTAAAACCACCGAAGTTTGATTTTGCCTCTCCGGAAATGTTGATGTTTTCAGGAACGAATAAATCGATGTTGCCCGTTACCGTTTTTGCGTGAAGCGTGTCGGCTTTCTCCCCGGTCAAGGCACAAACCACGTTTCCGTTCAGGGATTGCACATCTGAGATTGAGATATCCCCTTCGACATGGACCTTTCCGTTTATGGATTCTGCTTCAACATGGTGGGCTTTCGCGTTCAGGATTGAAATCGCACCGTTGGATGTTTCCACTTCTGCTTTTTTCGCTGTCAGGTGATCGATATGAATCTTTCCATTAGCAGCCTTGGCACGAAGATCCTGGACATCTAAATGTTCTGCCTTTAATCCTCCATTAAATAAACGGACAGAAATCCTTTTATATTGATGTTTCGGAATGTAGAGTTTAGAGTCCACTTTCATCCACTTTAATTGCGTGGAGTAATACAGTGTATCCCCGTCTACAGCAAAGGACGTATTCTCCATGAACTGCTTTCTGGCTTCTTCATGATCTTCCGTACGATACACCTTGGCCTCACACTCCACCCGGACTTCCTCACCATCCCAGGGAATCAGTTCTACCTTTCCATTGGCCACATCTATATCGATTTTCTCGAAATCCGTGTTGGGCTGCTGAAACACATGAGAAAGCTCCACCGATTGATTCCACTGGAAATCAAAATCAAAGTTCTTAATTTTGTTCAACGCGCTATTCATGAAATCAAGAAGCTTATCTTTCGGATTTCCCGAATGAGTGGAGTGTTCTTTTTCACTCTTTTTATCCTCTTGAAAGATAGACACAAATTCATCAAGGAAATCTTTTTCCTTTGGCTTTTCCTTTGATGTTTTTGGCTTTTGATCCAGTGCTTCCAATAATGCCACTGCTTCCTGTGCCGAAATCGTCCCATTTTCCAACATATCCAAAATGCGTTTGCGTTCTTCATTCATACTCTTTCATCCCCTTTGTTGATTATAAAAGTACTTTAATGCCTTTATACACATTCCAAATGACTACGACAACACTAAGTAATATGGCTAAACCGATCATGATGACGGTGAATATCGGCAATCCCGCACCACTCGCGAAAACCCCCATATCCAAAAACAAGCCTGCAATCACAAGGGGCACCGCAACGACCGGTAATAAGTGAGATAAAAAGGCTGCCTTGGCGTCCTTTTTCACATAAGGATTATCTGATACAAAATAAACGATCAGCGGAAAAAGGAAGCCTGCAAAAAATATACTGAAATAGCACAGGGCTGATAATACCTTATTGGTCTCCATCTTCATCATCTCCTCTACTATTATTTACGATACGTGAAGCAAAAGGTTTCAATGCATTTGATTATAATCTTATTTTCACATAGTGGGAATGTTCTTCACTCCAACTTGAGGCTGATTTTAGGTAGGTATGGAGTTGTGGTTTTTGTTGGGGGATTGACGACGGGAATGGTTTATAGTTAAAAAGAGAGATGCACTTTGCATCTCTCCCATCATTAATTCGTCACTTCTTCTTTTTCCCTAATCTTCTTCTTCATCCGTTCACGATCGCGCTCAAGCACAGGTTTCAGGTATTTTCCTGTGTAGGAACCTTGTACTTCAGCCACTTTTTCAGGGGTTCCGCTTGCAACAATCGTACCACCTTTGTCCCCACCTTCAGGACCAAGATCTACAAGGTAATCGGCTGCTTTAATGACATCGAGATTATGTTCGATGACGAGGACCGTATCTCCGTTTTCAACAAGGCGTTGAAGAACAACTAAGAGTCTCGCGATGTCATCCACATGAAGTCCGGTTGTCGGCTCATCCAGAATGTATAGAGAGCGGCCGGTAGAACGACGATGCAATTCTGAAGCAAGCTTCACACGTTGGGCTTCTCCCCCTGATAACGTAGTGGCGGGTTGACCTAATGTGATGTAGCCAAGTCCGACATCAAAGATGGTTTGCAGCTTACGTTTGATCTTCGGGATGTTTTCGAAGAATTTCACTGCGTCTTCGACTGTCATCTCAAGTACATCAGAAATATTTTTATCTTTGTATTTCACTTCAAGTGTTTCCCGGTTGTATCGTTTCCCGTGACAAACTTCACATGGAACGTACACATCAGGAAGGAAGTGCATTTCGATCTTGATGATCCCGTCTCCGCGACATGCTTCACAACGCCCGCCTTTAACATTAAAGCTGAAACGGCCCTTTTTATAGCCACGAACTTTCGCTTCATTGGTTGTAGCAAATACATCCCGGATATCATCGAATACCCCGGTATAAGTAGCCGGGTTGGATCTTGGGGTACGACCGATTGGTGATTGATCGATATCAATAACCTTATCAAGGTGTTCCATCCCCTTCACTTCTTTATGCTCACCAGGTTTTGATTTTGCATTATGAAGCTTTTGAGCCAGTGACTTATGCAGGATTTCATTGATCAAAGTACTTTTACCGGATCCCGATACTCCAGTCACTGCTGTGAATATGCCTAAGGGCAGCTTCACTTTGACGTTGTTCAGGTTATTTTCTTTCGCTCCCACAATCTCTAAGTACCGGCCATCCGGTTTACGTCTCTCCTGTGGAAGAGGGATGAACTTCTTCCCTGAAAGGTACTGACCCGTTAATGAGTTCGGGTCATCCATCACTTCCTGTGGTGTTCCAGCAGACACCACTTCTCCCCCATGAACACCCGCTCCGGGTCCGATATCGATGAGGTAGTCAGCTGCCATCATCGTATCTTCATCATGCTCGACTACGATCAAGGTGTTTCCTATTTCCCTCATGTTCTTTAAGGTGTCGATCAGTCGGTCATTGTCCCGCTGGTGCAATCCGATGGACGGCTCATCAAGAATGTAGAGGACCCCCGTCAGACGGGAACCGATTTGAGTCGCTAAACGAATCCGTTGAGCTTCTCCTCCCGATAGCGTTCCTGCTGCCCGGCTTAATGTGAGGTACTCAAGTCCGACATTGACCAGGAATCCGAGGCGCTCACGGATCTCCCTCAAAATAAGATTGGCAATCTTCATATCTTTTTCCGATAGCTCGAGCTTATGGAAAAACTCCTCTGCTTCTTCAATCGAAAAGGCCGTTACTTCCCCTATATGAAGAGAATCTACTTTTACTGCTAAACTCTCTTCTTTTAAACGGTGTCCTTTACAAGTTGGGCAATCCTGCTGCGCCATGTATTTCTCCATCTGTTCACGGATATAATCAGAGCTTGTTTCGCGGTAACGGCGCTCAACATTCGGTATGACTCCCTCGAAACGAAGATAGTTTTCACGAACCTGGCCGAAATCGTTCTCGTAACGGAAGTAAATCTCATCTTTGCCGGATCCATATAGGATTTTATCCATTTGTTGTTTCGGGATGTCCTTTACTGGCATATCCATCGGAATTTCATAGTGATCACATACAGCCTTAAGAAGAGATGGATAGTATTGGGAGCTTGTCGGTTCCCACGGAGCAATTGCATGCTCGTTCAAAGTGCGATCCCAATTTGGGATTATCAATTCCTTATCTACCTCAAGCTTCGTTCCCAATCCGTCACAGCTTGTGCAGGCACCGTATGGACTATTGAAGGAAAACATTCTTGGCTCAAGCTCTGTGATAGAGAAACCACAGTATGGACAGGCGTGATGCTCACTGAATAAAAGTTCATCTTCACCTATTACATCAATGATTACTTGACCGTCTGCCAGTCTCAGTGCAGTTTCAAGCGAGTCAGACAGACGAGCTGCCACACCATCTTTCACAACGATTCGGTCAATGATCACTTCGATTGAGTGCTTTTTATTTTTTTCCAGGGAGATTTCTTCTCCTAGGTCCTGGACTTCTCCGTTGATACGAACTCGAACAAACCCTTGCTTCTTGATTTCTTCAAGGGTCTTCACATGAGTTCCTTTACGGCCTGATACAACTGGTGCCAGTACTTGAAGCTTAGTTCTTTCCGGGTATTCAAGAATACGGTCGACCATTTGTTCAATCGTTTGGGAGGAGATTTCGATCCCGTGATTTGGACAAATCGGTTTCCCTACTCTTGCAAACAACAGTCGTAGATAGTCGTAAATTTCGGTTACCGTTCCTACAGTCGAACGTGGATTACGACTTGTTGTTTTCTGATCGATGGAAATCGCCGGGGACAATCCTTCGATGGCATCGACATCAGGCTTATCCATTTGACCTAAAAATTGACGGGCATAGGCAGAAAGGGATTCGACATAACGTCTTTGTCCTTCTGCATAAATAGTATCAAAGGCAAGGGATGACTTACCTGAACCTGAAAGCCCCGTTAAAACGACCAGTTTATCCCGGGGAATTTTAATATCTATATTCTTTAAATTATGAGCTCTAGCTCCTTGTACGATTATTTGATCTCGCGCCATAGTTCGTTCACCCTTCCGCCTTGAGCTCAAGAATGGTATCACGAAGCTGTGCAGCTCGCTCAAAGTCCAATGCCTTGGCTGCTTCCTTCATTTCCACTTCTAAGCTAGCAATAAGTTTTTGTCGCTCCGGTTTAGACATATTCGAAACTTTTGTCTGTTCTCCTTCATAAACCCCTGCTTCTTCTGCGGCATGAGTTGCCCTGATGACATCACGGATTTCTTTTTGTATGGTCGTCGGGGTAACGCCGTGTTTTTCATTATACTCTTCCTGTATCGTCCGACGACGTTCTGTTTCATCCAGTGCTTTTTGCATAGAGTCGGTAATTTTGTCCGCGTACATGATGACCTTACCGTTACTATTACGAGCTGCACGGCCAATCGTCTGGATAAGGGAACGTTCAGAACGCAGGAACCCTTCCTTATCGGCATCCAATATGGTGACGAGCGATACTTCGGGAATGTCCAATCCTTCACGGAGCAGGTTGATTCCCACTAATACATCATATTTACCTAAACGGAGGTCGCGAATAATTTCAATCCGCTCCAAGGTTTTGATTTCTGAATGCAGATATTGAACTTTAATACCCATTTCCTTTAAGTATGCCGAGAGATCCTCAGACATTTTCTTCGTAAGGGTAGTCACAAGGACACGTTCATTTTTCTCGATACGTTCGTTGATTTCACCCAGAAGGTCATCGATTTGTCCTTCGATTGGACGAACTTCGATGATCGGATCCAGCAGTCCTGTTGGACGAATGATCTGCTCGACCATCTCAGGACTATGCTCCAACTCATATGGTCCTGGAGTTGCCGAAACATAGAGGAGCTGCTGGGTTTTCTTCTCAAACTCTTCAAAGCGCAGGGGACGATTGTCCATGGCTGAAGGCAGACGGAAGCCGTGATCCACAAGCACCTTTTTACGGGCCTGGTCCCCGTTAAACATCCCCCTGATTTGAGGTAATGTCACATGGGACTCGTCGACCACAATTAAGAAATCGTCTGGAAAATAGTCCAGAAGAGTATATGGAGTCGATCCTGACGGCCTTAGTGTGAGGTGACGGGAATAGTTTTCAATCCCCGAGCAAAAGCCCATCTCCCTCATCATTTCAAGATCATAACGTGTCCGCTGCTCCAGACGCTGAGCCTCGAGCAGTTTATTTTCTTCTTTCATGATGACTAACTGCTCTTCAAGTTCTTTTTCAATATTTTTGATGGCTACCTGCAATTTTTCTTCACGGGTTACGAAGTGGGAAGCCGGGAAAATCGCGATATGATCTCGTTCGCCCATGATTTCACCTGTCAGGGCATCCACTTCACGAATCCGGTCAATTTCATCTCCGAAAAACTCTACACGCATACAGTGTTCATCCCGGGAAGCCGGGAAAATTTCCACTACGTCGCCTCGCACACGGAAAGTTCCACGCTGAAAATCGATGTCGTTTCGTTCATATTGGATATCCACAAGCTTACGCAGTAATTGATTTCGTTCGATTTCCATTCCTGTACGCAGGGAAAGAACGAGCTCCCGGTATTCCTCCGGGTTACCTAAACCGTAAATACAGGATACGCTGGCAATGATGATGACATCTTTTCTCTCAAACAAGGAAGATGTGGCGGAGTGTCTGAGTTTATCGATTTCATCATTGATGCTTGCATCCTTCTCGATAAACGTATCCGTCTGAGGAACGTATGCCTCCGGCTGATAATAGTCATAGTAACTGACAAAATATTCAACGGCGTTATCAGGGAAAAACTCTTTAAATTCACTGTAGAGCTGCCCCGCCAATGTTTTATTATGAGCAATGATGAGGGTCGGCTTTTCAACCTGCTTGATCACATTGGAGACAGTGAATGTTTTTCCTGTCCCTGTAGCTCCAAGTAAGGTTTGATGACGTTTCCCTTCATTTATGCCTTGAACTAATTTTTCAATTGCCAGGGGCTGATCTCCCTCTGGTTTATATTTAGACTTGAGCTCGAATTGATCTTTCACCGTGAAACCTCCTATTATAAAGGACTGCTACCTTGTATTTACCTACTTATATCCATCTTAAACACTGTCCATTCTTCTATACACATTCTACCACATTTCCTACAGTATTAACCAACAATAAGCGAACAAAAGTTCGTTTTTTATTTTTGTATAGTTCACATCATCCTGCTTGTGGATAACTTTTGAAGAAGAAAACGTTTAGAGGCTTGAATCATGATTTCGACATTTTACGGGAGGGAGCAAGGAGCATATAAGAAATTTTCGACATAATCCGAGCATTTCTATACACACCCTGTGCACAACTATGTGTATAAGTCGATATCCGTTGTGGAAAATCCCTAAACTTATTCACAATTCGTCAAATTTCTTGTGCACAATGTTGATGAATGCGGATTCAATTTGTGAATAACATGTCCACCCCCTTACTTATTCACACTATTCTTTATTTATCCACAATTAAGACATTTCTATCTGAAATGATTTCTATCACCTCATTAAGCTTTTCCCGACACAATTATTCATCTAGGCATATATCTAACAATTGATTGACTATTCTGTCTTATTTCCAATAAGCTTTCTTATAAGTTCTACAAAAAAATACATATTGTTTAGGAGGAATGTATGAAAAAATCTAAATGGCTACAAGTCGCCGGTTCCCTTAGTTTAACGGGATTTCTGCTGAGTTCAACAATCACCCCGATGTCACCATCGATCTCCTCTCAAGGAGTGGCACAAGCTGAAGTTGTCGATTCACTCGAGTTGCAAAAGGTGTTCCAACAAGCAGCGCAGGAATTCAATGTCCCTGTTGAAATTCTACTTGCAGTGGGTTATAACGTATCACTGTGGGAGCATCATAACGGAAAGCCAAGTGCTTCCGGAGGCTACGGATTGATGCATCTTACGGATGTTAATACTGATAGTTTAGAAGATACCCACAGCGATGAACCCGCTCATATGTTTTTATCCGGTAAAGAGGACGCAGACGCTCAACCGTTGGAAAATTCAACCCTGAAAATCGAATCTACATTGGACATCAATGATTCAAAACTTCACACTCTGAATACCGCAGCTGAACTACTCTCTCTTCAACCAGAAACGTTAAAAGAAAATAAGAAGCAAAATATCCGCGGTGCTGCAGCACTTCTGGCACAGTATGCCAAAGATACCGCTGGAGGGACACCTTCTGATGTAAATGAATGGTACGGGGCAGTCGCTAAATACAGCGGTTCATCCGACTATACGGGAGCAAAGGACTTTGCGGACCGTGTATACGAGACAATCAACGCCGGAGTAATTAAACAAACAGAGGATGGCTCTTCCCTAACCTTAGCCGCAAAACAAACCAAACCGAATAAAGAATCAATCCAATCATTAAACTTAAAAATGGACACTGAAGAAACCGAAGCCGATTGTCCGAATGGCCTCGCATGTCATTACGTTCCGGCAGCTTACAAGAAAATTGACTGGGGTGGCGGGACCTACTATGAAACTTCATACGGCAATTACGACATTGCAAACCGTCCACATGACAATCAGGAAATCAAGTACATCGTCCTCCACGACACAGAAATCAGCTATGACTTAACCAAAACTGTGTTCCAGCGGGAATGGACTCAAGCTTCCGCTCATTATGTGATCCGTTCTTCCGACGGTGATATCACACAAATGGTGGACAATAAAGATGTAGCCTGGCATGCTGGCAACTGGTATTTCAACTCCAAGAGCATTGGTATCGAGCACGAAGGTATCGCCATTGAAGGGGCAGCCTGGTATAACGAACAGCTGTATCATGCATCAGCCCGATTAGTAAAACATCTTTCTAAAAAGTTCAATATTCCATTAGATCGCGATCATATCATTGCTCATGATGAGATACCTGGGACGACAGCTGCAAGACAACCTGCTATGCATTGGGATCCAGGTCCATTCTGGGATTGGGCACATTATTTGCAAATCCTTGGAGCTCCCCTTGAGTCAGGAAAAGGACAAAAAGGCATCGTCCAAATCCGTCCGAATTTCGAAACAAACAAACCGATCCTTCAGACACCATCTGGAGAACCTGTACCTGAACAATCGGCAAATTTTGTGTATTTGTATACAGCTCCAAGCTTTGATGCTCCGTTAATCAAAGACGCTGCCCTACCGAACGCCCACCCACTCGATGCGTCCAATTGGGGTAACAAGGCAGTTACAGGGCAAACCTTTTACAAGGCAGAAAAACAAGATGACTGGACAGCGATTTGGTACGCAGGACAAAAAGCGTGGTTTTATAACCCTAAAGGAACGAATACAACAAAAGGATCAGGTATTGTGATCACACCTAAGGAAGGAACTTCGGGCATCCCTGTTTATGGACTGGCCTATCCAGAAGAAGAATCTTTTCCTGATGGCATCCCGGTAAGAGGAATGTCTCCTCTTCAGTACACGCTTACTTCTGATCAAAAGTATGTAGCAACCGAGAAAGTAAAAGGAAGCTACTACAGTGCACCTGTTTACACGTACAACCCAGAGACGACTCATAAAATCGTCTGGGGGAATGATGAATTCTATCTTATTCACTTAAACCACCGCCTGGCCTTTGTAAGAGCCAGCGATGTCGATGTTGTAGCTACTCCATAAAAAAACATGGGCTGTCTTTTTAAAAAAGACAGCCCATGTTTTTCAAGAACTTCTATACACCTGTCACCCAAATCATGCACTTCTCTTCGCTTTTTTCATCATCCGGTCGCTGTACCAGAATCCGACTGTCAACGAAGCCGCGTCGACGACAATAAGGAACCATGAATCTGTATAACCCTTTGAAACCGAGGCCGCAATGAGGGCTACGGTCAAGATCAATCCGACATAGTGATTATACGTCACCCGTGTGAACAGAACGACAAGCAATCCTGGTAAAAATAAACCTAAAATGATTTTAGACACGTTCAACTCTCCTTAAAGATAAGGGAATAACACATATTCTACCGAAGTTTTCCCTATCTGGAAAGGGTTTTCCTACTCCTCCCCCTGCTGAATTAATCTCTGGGTCCTTTCCTTCAACTCACTATGAGGGATGAATTTTTCAGAAAGCATATCAGGCAGAATGTATTCCAAGAAGTATTGTACACACTCCAGATCCTTGTATTTCACAATCGTCGACAGGGCTTCTTGATAAATTTCAATAAATAGAGGTTCCGGATTCCCTTTTTGAATTTCTCCAAAGGATTCATACAGAAGATCGATTTTGTCTGCGACAGATAAGACCCTTCCTTCTAGGGTATCGTCTTTTCCCTCTTTAAACCGTTCTCTGTACACTTCTTGAAATTGCGGGGGAAATTCTGTAGTAATGAATTTATTGACCATCTGATCTTCTACCTGACTGAAGAGCTCACGCAACTCTCCCGATGCATACTTTACAGGGGTCTTGATATCACCTGTGAAAAGTTCGGCGTAGTCATGATTCAAGGCTTTTTCATACAGTGCTTTCCAGTCAATTTCTTTCCCGTTCTGTTCTTCCACCGTTCCTAAAAACTGAGCAATTTTGGTCACCTTAAACGAGTGGCTGGCTACGTTATGCTCATGATACTTAAATCGCCCCGGACAGCGAATGAGGGTTTCAAGGTCGGATAAGCTTTTAAAATAGTGATGAATTCCCATTGTATTCTCCTCTCATTGATCGACTTTACTTTATGAAAATAGTATCAAGTAGAAGGAATAAGAGCAAAGATAATCCATTACACCTCAGCTTCCAACCCTTCTATTTCTCCTAACAGTATATTATTTAGAGCATCGTGATAACGTGTGGGAATTTGATGAGAGGCTCCAGGTATCACATATATTTTCTTAGGATAGCAATCGTCATACAGTTTAAGATGAGAATTGATCCAATCCGATCTTTCTCCATAAATCAAGAGTAGCGGGATGGGAAGCTTCTCTACCTGCTTTATCCCATCATAATGAAGTGATTGCTCGTAGAACTGATACCAAATATGGGGGTTTGCCTTATTCATATGACCCCTGAGCTTCTCACGCTCAAGCTTGTCCTTGAAATGCGCTCTGGAAATAATGCCGGATAGGCGGGCAGGGTGGTCACGAACCATTTTCATGCCCATATGGTGCATCCATTTCAGCTTGGGATTCGTGACTTTCGGATATCCCCCAACTAGAATGAGGGAGGACACCCGATCTTCATAGGTACAGGCGAATGTTTGCCCTACTATTCCTCCTGCAGAATATCCAAGCATCACACAGTCAGAAATATTCAGGTGGTCGAGGATCGCCTTTATGTCCTCTACAAACTCAGCGATACTTATATTCTGATCCAAGGTAAAGGAGTCTCCATGTCCTGTTAAATCCGGAATGATGAGGCGGAAGTGCCTGGAAAGCACATGCTGCTTTATGAAGGTCATCCTTCCCATGCCCGGGGGATGGATCAAGACCAGGGGAGTCCCCTTTCCTAAATCGTCAAAATAAAGATCTCTATCCTTTAAATGAATCATCGCCATAAAAATAAATCCTCCCTCAACCGCTTTACTACACATTGTTCTCGGGTTAAGGGAGTTCTAGTCACTTTATTTAAATGAGGCGTACGGAAACAACACCGTGTATTTCTTTCATCCTACTTTTCACTTGATGTTGTTCTTCTTCGAGGAGTTTCTGATCCAAATCAATCATGGTATAGGCCCACGTATGTTTACTGCGGTTGATCATATCTGCGATGTTGACCGCACACCCCGAGAGGACATTGGCGATTTGACTGACCATGTTCGGGATGTTTTGGTGCATGACTGTCACACGCATTTTCCCGCTATAAGGCAGTTCCACATCAGGCAGGTTCACAGCATGCTTAATATTACCCGTTTCAAGATATGTTTTCAGTTGCTTGGTCGCCATGATGGCACAGTTTTCTTCCGATTCTACAGTAGATGCGCCCAAGTGAGGAACAGGGACGACGTTTTTCATGTTCAATACCTTTTTATTAGGGAAATCCGTCACATATTTACGGACAATTCCTGCTTCAAGGGCCTTTTCCAGAGCATCTTCTTCCACAAGCTCACCTCTTGAAAAGTTTAAGATCGTCATACCCTTTTTCATCTTCGTGAAGCCTTCTTCACTCACAAAGCTTGCCGTTTTATCTGTTAGTGGAATGTGTAACGTCACAAAATCACACTCTGCCCATACCTCTTCAATATGATGAGCGCGCTTCACATCCTGGGATAAACGCCACGCTGCGTCCACTGATATAAATGGATCATAGGCGACCACATCCATCCCAAGGGACAGGGCATCATTTGCGACAAGGACGCCAATTGCTCCCAAGCCTACGACACCAAGCTTCTTCCCTTTAATTTCACTTCCTACGAATTCTTTTTTCTTTGCTTCTACGACACTTGGTACATCTTCCTCTGTTTCTCTTAAAGTGTTTGTCCAGCCGACAGCAGAATATAAGTTACGTGAAGAAGCGATCAAATTAGCCAGTACGAGCTCTTTCACGGCGTTTGCATTGGCACCGGGAGTATTAAAGACAACAATTCCTTTTTCCGTACAGTAATCAATCGGGATATTATTGACTCCTGCTCCTGCCCGGGCGATGGCTTTGACTGAAGCCGGAAAAGAGTAATCATGCAAGTTCTTTGATCTGACCAGGATTCCATCGGGATCCCCATTCCCATTCAGATGGTAGTTCAGGTCATCTTCGATAAGTGAAAGTCCGCTTTGACTTATGGCATTGTACGTATTGATTGAAATCATTTTCATACTCCCCCTTGCTCAGACTCAAATTTTTTCATGAAACCGACCAGTGCTTCCACACCTTCAAGCGGCATGGCATTATATAAACTCGCTCGCATTCCGCCCACGGAACGATGTCCTTTTAAAAATTCAAACCCTTCTGCCTTGGCTTCTTTTAGAAACCTGGCATCCAGCTCCTCATCACGTGTTGAAAAAGGAATGTTCATTAAGGAACGATTTTTTTCCGGGACAGGGTTATGGAATAAAGATGATTGATCTATACAGTTGTATAAGAGACCGGCCTTCCTCTCATTATCAGCCTGCATCCCTTCGACTCCTCCATTTTCTTTCACCCACTCCAGTACAAGCTTTAAAACATAAATAGAGAAGGTCGGGGGTGTGTTAAAGAGAGAATCATGCTTTACATATGTTTCGTAATTCAGCATCGTCGGACATGTATTTGATGCTTGACCGACCAGACTGTCATGAATGATCGCCACCGTTACACCCGAAGGACCCAGATTCTTTTGAGCACCTGCATAGATCATCCCAAAGGAGGATACGTCTATTTTCTCAGAAAGGATATGGGAGGACATATCGGCTATAAGTGGAATGCCTCCTGTTTCAGGCCATTTATGGTAACGCGTTCCTTCAATAGTATTGTTGGAGGTAATATGTACATAGCTTGACTGTGGTGAAAAATCTTCTGGTGTATAAGCAGGTATCTCAAACTTTTCATGAGGTAATAAAGTTCGGGCATTCCCAACCTTCTCCGCTTCTTTGACAGCTTTCTTCGACCAGCTGCCTGTCAGGACATAATCAGCTTCTTGATCTGAACCCAGTAAGTTTAGTGGAATCATGGAAAACTGCAGGGATGCTCCTCCTTGCATAAATACGACATGGTAATCATCCGGGATCGAGAGCAGTTCACGCAATAAACTCTGAGCTTCTTCTATTATATTTTGGAAAGGAGCAGATCGATGACTCAATTCCATCACTGACATACCCGTTTCCTGATAGTTCAATAATTCGCCTTGAACCTTTTTCAGAACAGGCTCAGGTAACACCGCAGGACCAGCAGAAAAATTATACACACGCTTCAACAACAGCACCGCCTAAAGTTCAGAATTTTTCAACAGTATAATCGGGCACAGTGGTTTAGTCAATATCAAAAACCAATGATGAAAACGCTTAACAGAACCGTTTTTAGACTCATGCGTGGTTATGGATTGATTCTTTGTCGTTTTTGAAAAAAGCTCATTTCATAAACATTGTGGCATTACATAACTTCCCAAAAGTGAATTTTTGTTTTGGATGAGTGATAGTGCGAAAACATGGATCGTTCCTTTCCGCTCCAGGCACTTCCTTTCCGCGAGGAGGAAGTCGAGCCTCCTCGACGTTCCGTCTGTGGGGTCTCGACCTTTCCTCTATTTCCCGCAGGAGTTAAGTGCCTTCCACTACAATCCACTCTGTGCTTCTCCTAATGATGTATATTCAATACAAAAAGCTCCTATTGTAGGAATGTTGAGCGTTTTTTTAAAAAAATTTCTAAATAGGAGTAAAAGAAAATTTTATGTTTACTCATTAATCGAGGGATCATTAAACTATCTTTCAAATGAACTAAACAATGCTCTGACCGTAAATAACCTCATTTATAAATAGCAGTTGTCCGTTTTCTATGTTAAGCTTTGTCATGAATTTTTTTATAGATGGTAAGGGGAACTGCGTAGACTCCTGCGGATTTCGGGCGTGCCAAGACCCCCGTTCGGCTAAGCTGAGGAGGCTGGGCCGAACGCTAGCTGCAAGCTGAGCCGTTCCCCTAATCATCTAGCACACATTCATTCACAGAGTCTGGCACATTCAATTTAATTGAGCAACAAACTTTACGAAAAGAGCCTAAAAAATAAAAAACCGGCTCCCCCACTTACCCACGAAGGGCAAAATGGAGGGAGCCGGTTGGTTGAGCATTAACCTGTTAAAATATCTTCTTTTGGATAGCGGATCTTTTCTTTGTCTGGTCTGGATAGGGAGAAGGCCAGTGTGAGGGGGCCAAGTTTCCCGACAAACATCACGATGATAATGATCCATTTACCTATCGCTGTCAAGGATCCTGTAATCCCCATGGACAACCCTACCGTTCCAAAGGCTGATACCACTTCAAAGAGAATAGCCAGGAAAGAAGCATTCTTTTCCGTCATATCAAGAAAAAACAGTGCCGTAAAAACAAGGAGCACACTGATCATCGACACAGCCAATGCCTTGAAAATATAGTTTTGATCGATCGTACGACGAAAAATACGAATCTCTCTTTTCTCCTTTAAGAAAGCAAACACGCTCAATGAAATCACAACAAAGGTGGTCAGCTTGATTCCTCCACCCGTTGAAGCACTCCCGGCCCCTATGAACATCAAAAGAATCGTGAGCAGCAATGTGGAGCGTTCCATGCTGCCATAATCAAGCGAGTTAAAACCGGCCGTGCGGGGGGTGACCGCTTGAAAATAGGAAGCGAATAGTTTATCAAGGAATGGTAGCTGAGCCAGTGTGTTCGGGTTATTATACTCCAGGATGAAAATCATCATAAAAGCGAATACATTGATGACAAATGTCCCTACTACCATGATTTTCGTATGAAGTGAAAGTTTGCGAATCGTTTTCGATTTCCATAGGTCCACTAAAACAGTGAATCCGATCCCTCCTACAATAAACAGAAACGAAATGGTGATGTTGACGATGGGATTTCCCACGTACCCCATTAAACTATCGGACCACAGAGAAAATCCTGCATTATTAAACGCGGAAATCGAATGAAATATACTGACGTATAGCCCTCTTCTCCAACCGAATTCAGGAACCCATTCAGACGCCAGTAATAGAACGGCAAATCCTTCAACAAGGAAGGAAAAGATAAATAAATACTTTACAAGCTTGATGACTCCTCCTACAGACGTCTGATTTAATGCCTGTTGAAGAAGAAGTCGTTCTTTGAACCCGATTTTCTTACCAAGCATCATAAAGATCAAGACAGCAAAGGACATGATGCCCAGTCCCCCGATTTGGATCAGACTCATGATGACCACTTCTCCAAAGAGGGTGAAGGCATCTCCTGTATCAACGACCGCAAGCCCTGTAACCGTCATGGCGGAAGTTGTCGTGAACAAGGCATCTAGCCATGTAATCGATTTTGTGGTGGCAAACGGCAGCTTAAGCAAACCCATTCCTACTATGATAAAGAATAGAAATGTCACAACGAGAAGTTGAGGAGGGCTTAACCGGATCACCTTATGTTTCATAGGTTATACACCTTCTTTTTCAAATCGATTGATATCCCTGTTATGTCCAATGACGATCAATAGATCTTCAATTTTTATGACTTCATCGGCAGAAGGAGATACAATGACTTCCTCCCCGCGGTGAATGGCAATGATATTACAACCGAATTTCGCCCGGACGTCCAGATCAATTAACGTTTTGCCCGCCACCTTTTTAGATGCACGCACTTCAACTATACTGTGCTCTTTGGATAGTTCGATATAATCAATGATCTTTTCTGACGTAATGTGATGGGCAATTCTCCGCGCCATGTCACGTTCAGGATGAATGACTTTATCGGCCCCGATACGGTCCAATACCTTCTGATGATAAGAGTTCGAAGCTTTGACCCATACTTCTTTAACCCCTAATTCTTTTAAAAGTAAGGTGGTAAGAATACTTGCTTCTATATTATCCCCAAAGGACACGATCACGTGATCAAAGTTTCTCAGCCCAAGGGATTTCAATACAGATTCATCCATGGCATTCGCCTGCACGGCATGCGTGGCAATGTCTACATAATGCTGGACGACATCATGATGAATATCAATGGCTAACACTTCAACATCCAGATCAGCCAATTCCTGAACCAGATTCCCTCCAAATCTCCCTAATCCAATAACTGCAAACTGCTTTTTCATGATGAAATCCTCCAAAACCTTTTTAATAGCTTAACCATCTAGTACTTCTTCATTACAACAAAAGCCCATGTGACTTCAATAGAGGCGATAACATAAGGCGAACCTGGCGGGCTTCCTGTGCCTTTATGGCAGGTTTGACTCATGCCCTCTCACCTCCAGCCTCCTGAGCCGGACTTCTAAACAACGCAAAAAGACCAGCAGGAACTAAGCCTGTGGTCATCCATAATCGATCACAAGTATCATCCTCTCCCATTACGCTTACGAGGTTAGCTGACGGATTCGGGTTATGGAAGTAGCCCTACCTTTCAAAAGAAAGGATTCACCCCTTTAAATTACTCGGGTCCCCCGCTTCAAAAATGAATTAAGCGATAAAGAATATTCATTTGATGATAGATATATTACTCCTCTCCTAATTCGATGTAAATAGGTTTTATGTAAAAATTTTTAAATGAAAAACAGGAAAAATCATCTCAATCCATCCAGCATTTACTGCTCGTTAAAAAGGTTTCTCTTTTCTGTATCAGGGGAATAGCATACATAAGTATTACGAAAATAGAACCAGAAGGGAAGAAGTGTATATGGCCGGAGTTTCATCCATTACAACATCAAGCAGTTCATCTGTTTCATCAAATGATATAAAACCTTGGATTAGAGGGTTTGCACGGATTGGATTCATTTCAAGAGGGATTGTTTATATACTGATTGGCACATTGGCCGTTATGGCCGCACTCGGAATAGGAGGAAGCACTTCAGACTCGAGTGGTGCCTTTGCAGCAGTGGCGAGCAAACCCTTTGGGGAAGTCCTCCTATGGATATTAGGTCTCGGCCTGATCGGAATTGTTCTTTGGCACCTCATTCAAGTGGTAAAAGATCCGGAACATGTGAGAAATGACGGGAAATCAATGTTTAGAAGACTCGCTAATCTGATCACCGGGATTGCTTACGGTTCTTTGACTTATAATGCTTTCGCCATTGCGATGCATGCCAAAAGCTCCGGTTCGGGATCTAAACAAACCTTATCTGCTAAGTTATTGTCTCAGCCCTTTGGTCAATGGGTTGTAGGAATTGTCGGACTTATCATTATTGGATATGCACTCTATGAAATTCATAATGCTTATACTGAAAAATACACGAATAAATTTAAACGGCATGAAATGTCCGAGAAAGAATGGGAATTGGGAAGAAAAACCGGAAAGCTCGGGTTATATTCCCGAGGCACCGTCTTTTTACTGATCGGTTATTTCTTTATTCAAACGGCGATCACAGCCGATCCGGATAAAACACAAGGATTGGATGGAGCACTTTCCAAGATAGCTCAACAACCTTATGGTCAATGGCTGCTGGGAATTGTAGCCGCAGGATTGATCCTTTATGGCGTGTTTCAAATTTTAACAGGTAAAAACCGTCATATGAGCATTTATTAAGAATGAAAAGGAGCAGCCAAAGGGCAGCTCCTTTTTTCTTCTGGCAACATTGTTAAAATGTAACTGGATCCATTTCTTCTGTTAAAGCCTTCATATTATATCCTTGATCAGTCAACTTCTTAAGTAAAGAATCTAAATAAGCGAGTGTCGTAGGTTTTTCATGAATAAGAATGACTTTTGGCTGGTTTTCAAATGAATAAGAAGCTAACTGATCCATGACATTCTGAACATACTCCCCACTATGATATTTCCAATCTTCACTATCCACATTCCAATCCCATAAACTAAATCCTTCTCTCTTTACTGCTTTCAAATATTCCGGCTTCATATTGGGTACGGACCCATAAGGAACGCGAATCAACTCGCTTCGAATACCTGTAATGGACTCTAACGTAAATTGGGCCGTCAGCATCTCCCCTACAACCGATTCACTAGATTGGTAGATTTCTGATACATCATGGGTGACACCATGCAACCCGACACTATGCCCTTCTTCCACTATCTGTCGAACGGCCTCACTATGTTTTTTCATATTCGGTTCCAGCATAAAGAAGCTCGCTTTTGCCCCATACTGATTTAGCACTTTAAGAATCGCTCCCGTATTTACATTCGGACCATCATCGAATGTAATGTAAACCGTCTTTTCATCCTGGAAATTCCCTTGTTCATTGGACGAATGGTCTTCTATTTCCACTTCCTCATAGTAATTGTCGTCTTTCACACTCTCCTCTTCACTGAAATTAGCTTCTTGTTCCTCTTCTTGAGTATCGCTGTCATCCCCTACTACAGGTTGTCCCGATTTGCCCTCCTCTTTTTCAGAGGGTTCTTCCTGGACTGCTTTTTGTTGAGTCGTTGTTTCCTTTGAAATCTTCGCTTCCCCAATGTCCAATACCCACGAAGTTGAAAGAATGAGTAACAGTACGATCACTCCTGCCAATCCACCCAACTCAATGGGTTTGATCCATTTTCTTTTTTTCCTTTGTCTCCCCATCTCGATCACCTTTCTGCGTTCTTGTTACGTTTAATGATAGGATCATGGGCGATGAAAAGGGTTACTTCCCGGTTACAAAGTAAGGGCGACTTTTGTAACTTTTTTGTTACTTTTGTCGATTGAGTTTACACTATACTAGTGAAAGCTATAGGCAGGATGTGATGATCAATTGAAGAAGATTTTGTTCCTTATGGGTTGTCTTTTGATGTGTACGGGTTGCTCTTTATTCCAATCCAACACTTCATTACTGAAGCCGCCTGAACTTCCGGTTAAACAGCAGGAAGTGAAACAAGCGATCGGAAAATATGTTCCGTCACAGGCAGAATGGGTTTCACCGATTGAGGACAAACAAGCAAACAAAATGATTGAAGCAGATTTGGATCACGATCAAACTAACGAATTGATCGTATTTTATAGACTACCTGATCAAACCTCTCAATTGGAAGCCATTGTTCTAAAGGAAGAAAAAGGGGAATGGAGGGAAAAAATGAAATTGAAGGACCTTGGAAGGGAGCTTCATAAAGTGGAATTCCTGGACTTTAACCTGGATGGATACAAAGAAATACTGGTTGGGTTCTCTTTCTCAGAAGACGCCTCAGACAAAGCACTGATCGTGTACGACCTGACTAAAGGTAAGCCGCAGAAGCTGTTTGAATCCCAATATAGTGCGTTTTTTTCAGGGAACTTCACGAAAGATGATCAAGGGGAAATCCTCCTCGCGTCACTCGTACCAAACCAGTCTCATTCTGTTCGTCTTTATCAATTCAGCCATCATAAAATGAACGTGTTAGATGAGCTGAGATTAGATCCATATGTATACCCTTACTACCATTCCTTAGCCGGGTCCATCTCCCCTTCTTTAAAAGGAGCGATACTGGATGCAGGTGTAGGTGCTCATTCGTCTACGTCATTCATTGTTGGTGTAGAGGACGAGAAGTTGGTGAATGTTTTACCGGAAAACATGAAGGAGGAAGAGCTTTTCAGGGCATATGCCGTGAATAGTGAAGATTCGAACGGGGATGGAATCCTTGAATTCACTCTTCAAAAAGAGGCAGGCGATGATAATCTTGCCTATTCTGAGATGCCTTTCATCAATGAGTATTATCAGCTCAACGATCAAAAGCAAGCCGAGCTCATTCATCGATACTACGACAATGCAGCTTATTTATACAGGTTCGAGATCCCACAGGACTGGCCCTCTGTAGAAGTGGAGGAATCAGAAGACGGACGTTATGTGAAGTTTCTTTCCATGAAAGATGGCAGCGTGCTATTTGATGTATACGCGATTGACAAAGGTCAACCACTTCCAAAAGGGTGGAATCTATTATATGAAACCAATCAATTCACATATGTAACAAAATACTCACCGGCAATAGGTAAGCAACTCTTCCAGCCTATCTGATGAGAAAATGGAGGTGTAGTTGGATGAAGCACATTTTGATTATTGAAGATGAAGAATCCATCCGTGGCTTTATCGAGATTAACTTAATGCGATACGGATACGCTGTCTTTCAAGCTGGTAGCGCAGAGGAAGGAATCGACCTGGTCAAGAAAGCACACCCCCCAATCGATATTGTCTTACTTGATGTCATGCTCCCCGGCATGAACGGATTTGAAGCATGTAAAGAAATCAGAAATTGGAATCCATCCATTGGAATCATCATGTTAACGGCCAAAGTTCAGGAAATGGATAAGGTACACGGGTTGATGAACGGGGCAGATGATTATATTCCGAAACCATTCAGTCCGAATGAGCTCATCGCTCGAATTGAAGCGTTATTAAGAAGAATGAATGTTCATCGGGTCAAGGAGGATAGCCAATCCCCCATCACGCTAAACGAACAGAAGAGGCTACTATTCGTTCAAGGAAAGAAGATTGACCTTTCACCGATAGAGTATGAATTACTCAGCATCATTTTCAAGGCAAATGGAGAAGCGATCTCCCGCAATGATCTCTTGGATGAAGTATGGGGACTTCACTACGCAGGCGATCCGAAGATTGTGGATGTGAATATTCGACGAATCCGTCAAAAAATTGAAAAAGACCCTTCCCTTCCTCACTATATCCTGACGGTTTGGGGATATGGGTATCGCTGGAATGACGAAAATGGGAATTAAAAGAAGATTACTCATTCAGAACGTCTCCCTTATTACCTTAACCATTCTGTTATTTTTGGGCATTCTCGTTTCAGGAATCTATTCTTATTACTACAACGGTACAATAGATATGCTGAAGAATCATGCTGTCAATTCATCTCAGTTTGCCAATAAATATATGAACCTGCATTCCTTTACTCTGAGGAATGAATTGACTAATCTCCAAAATAATTTCTCCATCCCTCAAGCCGAAACACAAATTTTGAACGCGAGTGGAGACTTATTATCCTCTTCGACTGGTTTTATCCCGGATGAAAAGCCTGACTTCAAGGATATTGAGGAGGCATTTCGAAATGGCAGCGGAACTTGGATCGGCAATCACCCAATAACAGGTGAGCATATTTTGGCTGTGTCGGTACCATTAAAAGGAGAGAACAACACCATTGGTTTGATCCGGTTTATAACATCCCTGGAATCACTGGATAACAATTTCCGAACAATCTTGCTTTCTTTATTTTTAATTGGACTCGTTATTTTGCTTATCGTATTTATGGTGAGTACACTTTTTGCCCGTAATTTAACGAAACCTGTGATTGAACTGACCGAAGCATCACAGAAGCTTGCCAAAGGAGAATTGGAAACTAGAATTGTCGGACAGTATAAGGACGAATTCCAAACCTTGAGTACGTCCTTCAATGATATGGCGAGGGAACTCCTTAAAACCGAGAAAATGAAGAATGAGTTCATCTCCTCGGTTTCCCATGAACTTCGCACTCCCCTTACGAGTATTAAAGGATGGAGCGAAACTTTGCTGACTGGTGATTTACAAAATGTCCAGGAAAACAAAACGGGGTTGACCATCATTTCAAACGAAACGAATCGATTAATTGGACTGGTAGAGGAGCTATTGGACTTCTCCCGTTTTTCAAATGGATCATTTACGATTCACCCCACTACCTTTTCTTTCAATCGTACTCTCAATGAAGTCATTCTTCAGCTGGATCAAAAACGGAAAGAAAAAGGTAAATCCATTATGTTGGAAAGCGATGAGACAGTGGATCTATTCGCCGATGAAAATCGTATCCGACAAGTATTGATCAATCTCTTAGATAACGCTATTAAGTACTCGGACCCAAATTCAACGGTTTTCATTCGTTATAACCAGGCGATTTCCCATTTTACCTTTGAAATAGAAGATGAGGGGCAGGGAATCGAACCGGAACACCTGCAACATATTGCCACCTTATTCTATAAGGAGAGGGAGAATTCAGATGGGGTAGGGTTAGGATTAGCGATCTGTAAAAATATCATTGAATTGCACCATGGAAAATTGTTTGTGAAAAGTGATAAGGGTTCAGGTACAACTGCCGGCTTTACCATTCCCTTACGTTCTTAAAGAGTTTGGATTTTGAATCCAGGCTCTTTCTTTATAATGGATTAAGCATGAATTTTGACACTCCTTTCATTCTATTGTATCTTATGACAATAAATCCTCACTAAACCTATCAGAATTATGATAAATAGTTTTTTTGAGATATTTGGGGAAATCTACTACTAAATAGAAGGAGTGGCTACAATGAAATCTCTTTGGAGAGGTTATCTAGATACATCGCTTATTGTGAAAATAACCGTCGCTCTCGTATTGGGAATTGCGGTCGGATTGATATTCGGCAAAGATGCATCTGTCCTTTCTCCCCTGGGCGATATATTGATTCGCTTGCTGAAATTTCTTATCATCCCTCTTATCCTGTTTACATTGATGGTCGGCGTGAACCAGACCAATGTGAGCAAACTCGGACGAATGGGAGGAAAAACGTTCTTATATTATTTATTCTCATCAGCATTAGCGATCGTGGTAGGAATTGCTGTTGCAAGTATTTTCAACCCTGGAACGGGCATGACCCTCGATACAACGGAGAAATTTGAAGTACCGGAAAATCCAGGGATGACCAGTGTACTCCTGAACATCATTCCGGAGAATATCGTCACAGCGTTCACGGAAATGAACCTTCTTGGAATCATCTTTACCGCCATTGTGTTTGGTATTGCCATTTCCTATTTAAGGTCATCATCGGAACATCATGAACTGGGTGAACAGGTGTATAAAGTCGTGAACGGGTTAAACGAAGCGACACTAGCCATCATGAAGGTGATCCTTCAATATGTGCCGGTCGGAATCTTTGCCATCATGGCTGATACAGTCGGAAAACAGGGATTAGATACATTGTTATCATTAGGAAATATGATTTTGGTGCTTTACATTGCATTGTTTGTCCAAATTGCCATCTATATTGTCGCCTTGCTCATATTCAAAATTAGTCCCGGCAGGTTCTTTGCCCAGGCACGGACACCGATGATCACAGCATTTGTGACCCAGAGCAGCTCAGGTACCCTGCCTCTAACATTAAACGCAGCAAAAAATCTTGGTCTGCCTAAAAGCTTATATGGATTCAGCTTACCACTGGGGGCCACGATCAATATGGATGGCGCTGCGATTCGGATCGCCGTATCAGCTGTTTTCGCTGCAAACGTAATCGGCAATCCATTAAGCCTGACTGATATGCTGGTCGTTGTCCTCGTAGGAACTCTGGCTTCAATCGGAACTGCCGGCGTTCCGGGGGCAGGCATTATTATGATTGCCACTGTATTCGCCCAGCTGGGGTTACCGATGGAGACCGTTGCCCTGCTGACGGCGATTGATGCCCTGGTTGGTATGGGTTGTACGGCTCTTAATGTGACGGGGGATTTGGTTGGTACGTCGATTATTGATAAGACGGAGAATGAAGACAATCAGAAATCCGCTTCCGTATAAATATCGAATAATAAAACAAGCTTGAGTTGCCTCAAGCTTGTTTTATTTAAGGATGGGATTTCCATTCCGTTAAGGCATCCATCAATTTTTCGTGCTCTTTTTTTCCCTTAATGGCAAACCTTAACCACCTTCCATCCAACCCTTTGAAATTTTGGGTATGGCGGCTCACAATACCATTCTCCAACAGAAAACGAAATAACTCGGTTTGATCGTTAAGATCTGGATCCTTTAAGAGATAAAAGTTCGTCTGACTTGGTGAATAGTCGAATCGGGATTGGTCGAAAAATGCAAACAGCTTCTCCCTCTCCCTTTTCACCATGTATTTAGTATGATAAACGAAATCTGTTTCCTCCAAGAGTGTTTCTCCTACTTTTTGAGCGATTCCGTTCACACTCCAATGAACTTGATAGGTTCCCAGTTCCTTCACGACTGTCTCACCAGCCATCAGAAAACCCAAGCGGATCCCGGGAATGCTAAACATTTTCGTCATGCTTCTTAACACCAGTAGATTTGAGTATTCCTTTACCAGATGAGCTACCGTCACCTCTTCCAAAGGGAAATCATAAAATGCTTCATCCACAATCACATAACAATGTTCTTTATGAGCTTCCTTAACAATCTCTTTTATCTTTGAAGCTGAATATAACAAACCAGTCGGATTGGTCGGATTACATATAAAGACAGCATCCACCTTTGAAAGATACGCTGCCAACTTCTTTGAACCAAGATCCCAGTCGTTCTCTTCCAGAAGTAGGTGATGAATGGTGCAGTCATTGATTCGACAAGCCTTCTCGTATTCTGAAAAGGTGGGATGTATGATGAGAACATTCGAATGGGCCAACCATCTCCCAATAAGATGGATCAGTTCAGCACCACCATTCCCTATGAGAATTTCTTCTTCCAACACCCCTTCTTTACGGGCAATTTTTCTTCGTAAAGATACAGAGTGAGGATCCGGATACGTCACGATTTCCTCTAACAGATCCTGCCAGATCTTTTTTAAACGATCTGGAGGACCGCTGGAGTTAATATTTGCACTTAAGTCGACGATTTGATCAGGCATCGAAATATCCATTGCTCTATATGTATATTGCGGATTCGATCCATGTTCTGGTAATTTCAACAAGTACTCCCCCTATCCAAAGAATCATGATAAAAATGAAACACGCTTTCTGCATACGGCTAATGGTTGCAGGGATATGAATCCGTTCTAATTCAAAAACCTTTCTTCCCATTTTTTCTCGATGGGAAACCATCCCTTTATACGTGTTGAGGCCGCCCAGTTGAACCCCTAGACTCACCGCGACTGCTGCTTCTCCCCAGCCGCTGTTAGGACTAGGGTGTTTCTTGGCATCATTCAATAGAATTCGAAATCCTTCTTTGTAAGTGAAATATACAGGACGTATACAGAAAAATAAGATGAATCCTGTGATTCTACTCGGAATCCAGTTCAGGACGTCATCCAGCTTGGCTGATGCCCACCCAAAGTCTATGTACCTCTTATTCTTGTATCCCACCATGGAATCACACGTATTCACACATCTGTACACGATGGCAAGAGGGGCACCGCCAATCAATGCCCAAAACAAAGGAGCCGTTATCCCATCACTTGTATTTTCCGCAACGGTTTCAACAGTCCCTCTTACAATTTCACTTTCATTTAAGTTTTCTGTATCTCTCCCCACGATATATGAAAGCTTTTCCCTTGCTGTTTTCAGATTGTTTTCTTCAAGTGGTTGCAATACTTCTAAAGCAGCCAATCTAAGGCTCTTTTGGGAAATGGTCGTCGTGATGACGATGGCTTCTACCAAGATCCCTAAAATTGTATGCATAGAGTAACTTGCCCAAATGAGGCAAGAGGTAAGAATAAACGCCGCCACTACCAATATCGATACCATCACTATACCTTTCCTTTTTAGAAACCCTCCTTTATTCAACCTGCGATCTAAACGAGAAATCGCCTTTCCCATCCATTTAACAGGATGAGGCCAGTGGGGCGGGTCTCCAATCCATAGGTCCAGCAAATAGGCGATTGTTATAGCTAACAAGTGATGAATCATCAGGTCCCCACCCTTTTCTTATACTTGGAAATCGCGTGGATGGTGCACTCATAAACCCCTTTACTAATCCTTTTTCCCAAGGGGGTAATCGTTCCTGCATATTCCAGAAGGACTCCCTCTTCAGTGCTCGCGATTAATATACTGTCAGTAGAGGTACCCGTTGCTCCACTCCCTGTAACAGGGTCATTTACATTATGAGCTGCAAGTGCTTTCACCTTGGCTTCTGTTGCAGTCATAATCCCTTGGATGCTTGCGGCATCCGATACTCTCCCATTGATAAACACCCAGATGTTAATCGTGCCGGGTGAATGATCAAACGAGTGACAATCACTCATACTTGCATCAACGGCATTGCCGACTCCTGCTGTAACGACAATGAATACAGAAAATGATTCCTCCTCATAAAACCCCCAGCACGCATCTTCCAATTGAACAGCCGTCATCATGCCGACCGTTTCTTCTCTTTTTACACCTATTTGCTGGAGATAACCTTGCATCTCTTCATGATGGTTATCACTATTGTAGTTTTTCGATACATGGCGATTCACAAATGTTGTATACCAGCCTGTTCCGGCATTGGTGACGCCTGAGGATATGGTTTTGAGTGGGCGTGTTGATTGGAGGATGATTTGATTCTTGGAGCAGGTTAGTAAGTGGTGGTTGATGATTTCTCTCTTCATAGGCTACCTCTCCTTTAAACTAACTATACTATTATATCAATACTGTGATTTTCCTTCTAATACCAATCTCATAATTTGGACTTAATATGTTCTCCAATGAAAAACACGACAAAAAGAGCTAACTCTTTCATTCCGGAGTTAGCTCTTTCATCATCACATTATACACCAAGGAAAAATGCTCCATATAGCAATGCAGCACCTATTACGTATGCTGGACTCACTTTCCATTTTTCAAGTAGAAAATAGCTGCACACTGCAATCAATCCAGTTTGAACAATTCCGATTCCCTCATAAGCATTGGTAAAGAAACCAATCGTCATGATCCCTAACAATACTGCAATTGTCGGACGAACCAAATTTGTCATCTTTTTCACTCTGGGGGAATCCTTATATTTCATTAATAAACCAAGTAACATAATCATCAAGATCAATGAAGGGGCAACTGTTGCAAACACACCGACTATTGCCCCGGGGACCCCGCCTTGCTGGTAGCCTATGTAACCGGCCATCTTTGTAGCTATAGGTCCCGGCAAAGCATTTCCTAACGCCAAAACTTCACTGAACTCACTTACTGTCAACCACTCGTAATGATCAACCACTTCATTTTCCACCAATGGTATTGATGCCGGCCCCCCTCCATATCCCAATACTCCCGGAATGAAGAAAGCCAAGAAAATTTGAATATATATCATGATGCTTTCACCTGCTTTTCCTGACCTGGATTTCGTGACAGAAGGGCAAATCCTAGTAAAGCACCAATCACGATAGCCGGGTGAACTCCTAAGACGGAAAGTAATAGAACACTCACTGCCAGCAGAATGATGGTTATTTTCCAGCCCATACTATTTTGAGACTTTTGGACAAACCCCCACGTTAAGACACCAAGCATAACGCCGACTACAGGAACTACTGCACTGGCCATACCCTGTACCCAATTCTTATCTTTATAAGTATTTAGAACGGTCAGCAATAAAACCATCAAAACAATAGTCGGAATGATGGTGGCCAACACGGCATTAATCATCCCTAAGTAGCCACCGACCCGAAATCCGATATACCCCGCCATCTTGGTTGCAATCGGACCAGGCAATGCATTCCCAAGAGCCAAAACATCGGAGAAATCGTCATCGTTCATCCATTTATATTTTTCCACTACTTCTTTGTGAACGAGTGGGATGGAGGAAGGCCCCCCTCCAAACCCCAACATACCTACTCGAAAAAAAGCGAGAAATAAATGCCATTGTTTCATGATGTCACCCCCTCTTCCATTCACCATTCATCACCAAGCCGAAATAGCCCCATCAGTCCGTGACTCTGTACCTCCCATTAGAACTCCTGATGCTGGATTTCTCCAAATGATCTGGCCTCTTCCGAAAGATCCTTGATCTGTCGCTACTTGAATATGATGTCCCCTCCTAGCCAATGCCTGGGCAATGTGATTGGGGAAATTGGGCTCAACCAGTACATCTTTATCCTTTATCCATTGCCATCTTGGTGCATCCAAAGCTGCTTGTGGGTTTAAATGAAAATCAATCGTATTCATCACTACTTGGAAATGTCCCTGAGGTTGCATATATCCCCCCATCACACCGAAAGGACCTATTGCCTCTTCTCCTCTTGTCAGAAATCCAGGAATGATCGTATGGTATGTTTTCTTTCCGGATTTGAGTGCATTGGGATGCCCAGGATCTAAAGAGAAATCATGCCCCCTGTTCTGCATGGAAATACCGGTACCCGGAATCACAATACCAGAACCAAATCCCATATAGTTACTTTGTATGAAGGAAACCATATTCCCTTCATCGTCAGCAGCAGCCAAGTAGACTGTTCCGCCTTTTTGGGGCTGATATTCTTTTGGAGTGATCGCGTCTTCTTCAATCATTTCACGTCTCGAGCGTGCGTATCCTTCAGATAACAAGTGTTCCACAGAAACCGGCATTTCTTTTTCTTCTGTGATAAATGCTTTTCCATCGGTAAAGGCAAGCTTCATGGATTCGATTTGTTTGTGATATGTATCAACAGCGTCTTTTTCTGATAAATGGAAGCCCTGCACAATATTTAGTCCCATCAAGGTTACCAGCCCTTGGCCGTTAGGAGGAATTTCCCAAACATCGTAGCCTTTGTAGTTTGTTGAGATCGGGGTCACCCATTCCGCTTTATACTCTGAAAGATCTTCCTTGGATAAATAACCACCGCACCTCTCGACATAGGAAGAAATCTTTTCTGCGAGCTCTCCCCTATAGAAACTCTCTCCATTTGACTCTGCAATCAATCTGAGAGTGTCGGCGTGACCTGGTGATGACCATATCTCGCCTATAAGAGGGGCTCTCTGATTGGGGGCAAATGTATCAAACCAGGGCTGAAATTTTTTATCATCTTTAAATAATTCCCGGAATTTCTTATAGGCCAAGCCCCAATACTTTCCAAGTACAGGACTGATTGGATACCCTTCTTCAGCATATCGGATCGCTGGAGCCAGCACCTCATTCAATGGGAGCTTTCCAAATTTGCTTGAAAGCTCTGCCCATGCTGAAGGGGCACCTGGAACGGTGATAGGGATAGCTCCATGCACAGGCATCCCTTCATGCCCTTTCCTTTTAACATCTTCAATGGAAATACCTTTTGGAGAAGGTCCGCTTGCATTCAAACCATGAAGTTTCCCCTTTACCCAAACCAGGGCGAAGGCATCACCACCAATTCCATTGGACGTGGGTTCAACTACTGTCAGCGCAGCCGCAGTGGCAATCGCAGCATCTATTGCATTTCCGCCCTTTTGTAAGATCTCCAATCCAGCCTGAGATGCAAGTGGCTGAGAAGTAGCCACCATTCCTTTCTTCGCAAAAACGGTATTACGTATTGAAGAATACGGTTGATATAAATGATCCATCTTCATAATACTTCACTTCCTTTTTCGACATGATGACACGCTACATAATGTTGATCTCCCATATCACGCCAAACCGGCTTCTTTTGCTTGCATATCTCTGTAGCAATCGGACAGCGTGTATGGAATGTACATCCCGAAGGAGGATTTGCAGGGTTTGGGATTTCCCCTTCCAACCGGATTCTCTTCCGATTCCTCTCGATCGAAGGACGGGGGATCGATGACAAGAGAGCCTTCGTATAAGGGTGCAATGGGTTTTCGTAAAGCTGTTTGGCAGATGCCAATTCAGCGGTGTTTCCTAAGTACATCACCATTACCCGATTACAAAAATAACGTACCACTCCCAGATCATGAGAGATGAATAGATAGGTTAAACCGTATTTTGACTGAAGAGTCTTTAACAGTTTCAGAACTTGTGCCTGCACGGATACATCGAGTGCAGAAACTGCTTCATCACAAATAATGACTGAAGGATTCAATGCTATGGAACGAGCGATTCCTATTCTTTGGCGCTGCCCCCCGCTGAACTCATGTGGATATCGGTCATAATGTTCTTCCTTTAGACCCACCTCATTAAGCAGGTCGATTACTTTCTCTCTTCTATCTTTGCTGGACAGCTTGGTATGCATGATAAAAACTTCTTCAAGGGCATCTCCTATTCGCTGTCTTGGATTCAGTGAAGCATATGGATCCTGAAAAATCATTTGCATTTGTTTCTTGAATGGAAGTCGGTTACGATCGGATAAATGCTGAAGCTCCTGTCCCCGAAAAATCACTTTTCCTTCAGTCACAGATTCCAAGCCTAGTACGGCTCTGCCTAATGTAGATTTACCACACCCGGACTCCCCGACTACACCTAAACTCTCACCCTCAAACATTTCTAAACTGACATCCTCCACTGCTTTCACATGACCTTGAACTCTTTTGAGTAATCCCCCCTTGATGGGGTAGTATTTTTTCACTCTTTCTAACTTAAGTATGGACGATTTTTTGACGGTTGTCGGCACCTTCGTCTACCTCCTGTAGCCAGCATTTCACTCTGTGGTCTCCGTGCAATTCAAAATCATCTGGAACTTGAACGACACACTTTTCCATTGCGTAAGGACACCGGGGATGAAAACGACACCCGTTGATTTCTTCATTAATATTTGGAAGTGAACCAGGTATTGCCTCAAGTTCAAAATCGGGTTCATCCAAATTGGGTACAGAATTCAACAACCCCTTGGTATAAGGGTGCTGGGGATTTTCAAAAATGGATTCTACTGATCCCTCCTCTACTTTTTCCCCTGCATACATGACCATTACTCGATCTGCCACTTCTGCCACAACCCCCATATCATGTGTGATCATCATAACCCCCATCCCAAGCTTATCTTTCAGATCTTGGATTAAATCAAGGATTTGAGCTTGAATGGTCACGTCCAAGGCAGTAGTCGGCTCATCCGCAATGAGTAATTGGGGGTGACAGGCGAGTGAAATGGCAATCATGACTCTCTGCCTCATTCCTCCACTTAACTCATGAGGGTACTGTTTCATTCTTTTTTCAGGATATGGGATGCCTACTTGCTTCAATAGTTCAATCCCTTGTTTATGAGCATTTGATTTATTTAGCTTATGATGTAAAATGAGCGGTTCTCTCAATTGATACCCGATTGTCAAAACCGGGTTCAGCGCCGTCATAGGCTCCTGGAAAATCATTGATATATCCTTACCGCGAATCTTTCTAAGTTCCTCTGAGGAGATTTGGGTTAAATTCAGACCCTTGAAATCAATACTGCCTTCCTTGATGAATCCATTGCTTGGGAGCAGACCCATCACGGATAATGAGGTAATGCTTTTTCCGCACCCTGACTCCCCTACGACACATAGGGTCTCTCCTTTTTTTATAGAGAACGATACTCCCCGGACAGCCGACACATCACCGTCTGCCGTCCGAAAAGCTGTAACTAAGTTCTTTACAGATAATAGATCTGTTGTCATCTTTACCCCTACTCTCTGTAAACGTTGTATAACGACCATTGTCCAGTCGGATCTAATTTAAGACCTTTTACAGATTGATCCGTTGCAGCCGTTACCACTCCATGATTCATGACGATGACCGGTGCATCCTTAACGAGTAATTTATTCGCTTCATCCAGTTTCTCGGCACGTACATTTTGATCAACATTTTCTCTCGATTCATTAACGAGCTTATCGAATTCAGGATTACTATATCGGACTCTATTGGACGAACCTACGTTATCTGAATGAAAGTTTGGATACAATAGCTCACTTCCATCTGACGTTGTATTAGACCAGCCAAGGAACGTCATATCATATTTCCCATCACGGGCTGTATCTAAGAACGTTCCCCATTCCATCGTCTCAATGGATACTTGTAAACCAGCTTCCTGCAACTGAGATTGAGCAATCTCTGCCATCAGCATATAACTATCACGATTCGCCACTAATATCGTAAGCTCTTTTTCTTCAAAGTTATTCTTTTTCACCAGTTCTTTCGCTTTTTCCAGATCGTGTTGATACCCTTCTTCGTTTGCTGATTCATCATATCCGAATACCTTCGGACCGATTACACTGTTTCCTTCAATGCCAAGTCCATTCAACTTTTTCACGTAGGCTTCACGATTGAGTGCATATGCCACCGCTTGTCGAAACTCGGGGTTGTTCATCGGCTCTTTTTCCATATTGAATCCCATATAGTAAACAGGGGTCCCTTCCTGCTTTGATACCTCTACATTCTTTAGAGTCTCTACACGTTGTAATTGTTCGGTGGGAATGGCATCAATAAATTGGACCTTTCCTGTTTGAAGCATAGAAATCGCTGTCGTCACTTCTGGTACCACTTTGAAAACGACTTTTTTAAGCTTAGGTGCATCCTGCCAATAATCTTCATTTTTCTCGATTACAACCTGATCTCCCGGTGTCCAACTTACGAATGTAAAGGGTCCGGTTCCTACAGGTTCCTTCATTAAATCTTGAGATTCATCCGCTGCCGGACTGACAATTGATGAATTTGTATGGGACAATGCTGCCAATAATGGTCCATATGGATATTTCGTTTTAATTTCAACCGTATAGTCATCCACCACATTCACTGACTCAATAGGCTCCAATAGCGACGCACGGGGTGCAGCTGTCTCGGGGTCCATAAATTTATCGAACGTATATTTAACTGCTTCTGCATTAAAGTCCGTTCCATCATGAAATTTAATACCTTCTTTTAGTTTAATAACCCACGTTTTGTCGTCTGGTGTTTCGTATGATTCAGCGAGTAAAGGCTCCATTTCCATCGTCTCTGGATTTCTCGTAAAAAGAGTTTCATAGACTTGTTCAATGACGTTAGAGGAAACCGAATCGTTTGTTAATATAGGTGAAAGCCCCACTACATCGGAAGTTGACGCATACGTTAACTCTTGGGAGACTTCCCCGCTACTTTTGTCCCCGCCTCCACTTGAACTGCTTGAACATGCCGTCATGAAAACTACCAATAATCCTACCAATACGATAAGCCACTTCTTCATCTTACATCCCCCTCTATTTTTATTGATTCAGATCCATGTTTGGATCAAGTGCATCCCTTAAACCATCTCCGACTACATTAAAAGCAAATACGATCAGCATGATGGCGATTCCCGGTACGATCGTCATATGTGGTGACGTCCACATGAAATTCTGTCCCTGGGCAATCATTGCCCCCCATTCGGGTGTCGGTGGCTGTGCCCCTAAACCAAGATAGCTAAGGGCAGCCGTTGATAGGATGGCTGTTGCCATTCTCATGGTCGCGAATACAATGATGGGGGCTATACAGTTAGGCAGAATATGTTTCACCAAGATCCGCAGATCACTGGCTCCAAGTGATTTCATTGCTTGAATGTACTCTTGCTTCTTTACGGATAATACAGATCCTCTTACGATACGTGCGCAAGTTGGGATGGACCAAATACTAATTGCAATCGCCACATTCACTAAACTCGTTCCAAGAACAGCAATGATCAGCATTGCTAGGAGGATACCCGGGAAAGCAAAAAGTAGATCCACAATCCTCATGATGAATCCATCCAGCTTACGATAATAACCTGACAGGAGACCGAGTGTAACTCCCCCAATCAGCCCCAGACTTACAGCAGTGATCCCCACTACAAGGGAGATTCTTGCTCCAAAGACAATCCTGCTCCACATATCGCGGCCATAGTTATCCGTTCCCAGCCAGTGTCCTTCCGAGAATAGAGGTAATTCACTTGCCGCTAAATCTTGTTTAAGCGGCCCGTGGCTAGTAATCAATGGTGCTGCTATAGCCAGAAAAATTTGGATGGTTATAATAATCAAGCCAATTACGGCTAATTTATTTTTCAATAAGCGTTTTACGGTCGTTATCAGATACTTTTCCTTTTTCTTCAATTGAGCGGAGCTTCTTACAGAGTTATTTGTCACCACTTCAGCTGCCATTTTGTCTTTCCTCCCTTCTATTAATCGTAGCTAATTCGTGGATCAATAAAGACATAAATAATATCAACCAATAAATTCACAAGAACAAAGAGTGTTGCCACTAATAAAACGGAACCTTGAACCATCGGGAAGTCCCTGGCTGCTATCGCATCAATCATTAACCTTCCCACACCGTTGATGGCGAAGACCTGCTCCGTGATAATCGTTCCGCCAAGGAGGAAACCGAAGTTCAATCCAATGACAGTTATGACAGGAATCATCGAATTTTTAAGGGCATGTATCCAAATGATGGTTTTCTCTTTTAATCCTTTTGCCCTGGCTGTACGTATGTAGTCTGCCCGAATGACTTCAAGCATTGAGGAACGGCTCATCCTTGCAATCATTGCGGCCGATCCTGTGCCCAATGTGATAGCTGGAAGAATCAACTGTTTCATCCCTTCTATTGTCCAAAAAGGAGCATCCAGCCCTCCGACTGGTAAGACCTGAAAATTTACCGCAAATACCAGAATCAGAATTGTTCCAAGCCAGAAGTTCGGTATGGAAATACCCGCTAAAGCCACAACCGTGCTCGAAACATCCAACCAGGAATTTTGTTTCAATGCTGAAATAATTCCAGCGATGAGTCCGATCACTACTGCTACGATCATGCTCGCAATAGCGAGATTCAACGTATTAGGGAACCTGACTGCAATCGCTTCAGATACGGATTGTTTTGTTTGATAGGAATAACCAAAATCACCTTGAAATACCCCTTTCAGATAATCCCAATATTGTACTAAGAATGGATCATTCAGGCCGAGATTATCGCGGATGGCTGCAATATCAGATTCTGAAGCAGTGGGTCCTCCGATAATGGATGCTGGATCTCCTGGTGCGATATGCATACTGCCGAAAACCAGGAACGAAATACCGATGAGTAAAAGTATAAGCTCTAAAAATCTACGTGTTATGAGTGCTGCCAAAATGTTCAACCTCCTTTTCCTTTAACCTGAAAGAAATTTACGTTTGTTAGGAAAAAGTTGATATTAACCTAACAAACGTAGTTAATTTTATGTTATTGACGATTATATCGGATACCGAAAGGAAAATCTACACATTTTTCTAAAAAATTTATTTATTTTGAATATTTAACTTTTGATGGCGTTTTTCAAAAGAAACCAAAAAAAAAGAGCTTACCAAAATGATGGTTAAGCCCTTTTTCCTATAATTTAAGTCCACTTCTACTTTTGAACCTTCTTAGCAGAATGTGACTTTCTACTCTGGAAATGCCCTCCAGAGAATACAATTCATTATTAACAAATTTCTCTAACGCTGTAAAATCTTCGACAAGTACGTGCATATGTAATGTGCTTGGCCCTGTCATTTGATAGCAACTTGCTACACTTGGATTATCTGCTAAGGTTTGAGCGACCTCCACTAAATAAGCGGGCTCACAATCTACTTCAAAGAAAGCCGATACCTGCTTTCCTACCTTTTCAGAATTAATTACCACACTAAATCGCTCTATGACCCCATTTTCCATTAACTGATGTACCCTTTCCCGGACAGATACACGTGAAAGATTCAACTCTTTCCCAATATCAGCATAAGAAAGTCGTCCATTTTCAGTTAACAACTGTAATATTTTACGATCAATGTCATCAATCTTCATCACATCACCTCACAAATCACACTTAAAGTATTTTAACAAAGTAAATTTATTATAACGATAAACCAGTTTTGAGAAAAGGGAATATCAGAATTCTCCGAAAAGATATGAAGGTATTTCATCCTGTTCCTTTAGTCCTTAATCATTAGAAAACAACAGATTGATTTCTTCTGAATAAACAGAAGGACCCCCTACTTAAGGACGTCCTTCTAATTATAGTATTATTCTCTAAGACGGAGTTTTCTTGAAATTTTCAGGAAACCTGATGATGCTCCCAACCCGAGGATTCATCGGCAAAAATGATTCCAAGCTCGTGATGATCACCTTCGTACAACGCTCCCTGCGTAAAACGGTTTTCCCCGTTTGTCCCAAGTACCTCAAGCTTACAGTACGCCCCGTTCTTTTGAAGGGCTTCATAAAACGCTCTTTCCGTATTTACTTCGACCCCGTTCACTTTCAGGACGATTTCTCCTACTTCCAGTGTCAATTTCCTCGCTGGAGAAGCTGGCAATATTCCCAGGATCATGACTCCCTTAGGCTGTCTTTTGAAGAAATATGGTTTAGAATCCTCAGAGATTCTGTAGCGATACGCAATCCATGCCCGTCCACCAACTGCCACAACCACTGCTCCGATTGAAAACATAGGAGCCCAGAATCCTGCCACAGCGAGCGTTAATACAAATGCTCCAAGCCAGAAAACCCTATAACCTGTATGTTTAATCGCAACTTCAGGCAAGGTACTTTTAACAAGCTGCTGAAAACCAATGAGGAATGGCACACAAAGGAGAGAATACGTCTCTGTCCCCAGAGCAAACACAGGCCACCATTCAAATGGAAGCGTCAATGCCCCGGTAGGAATCGGCACAAACATCGGCACAAGCCACAGTTTCTTCCCTTGATGGGCACCTACTTTCAGTCCACGTGCACTTTTAAGCAGGCGGGGTGAAGTATGCTTCCACCCATTCAATCGAATCAGGCTTCCTTCAATCATCGTCAACACTCCAAGAAGCACAATGATGGAGCTCAGCAGCCCTACATCCAAGTTTTCTACATATGTATTCACATATGGGATTTCCCACTGAAAATAATCCAACGCAACCAGGATAAAATAAGAAAACCCTACCGTCATGGTCGCAGACATGAGGTGAAAACGACTCGTCAATGCAAACAGGATGGACACCAATCCTATCAGTATGATTCCGGCGAAAGGAATCACAACCCCTGCTCCAACAGTTACGACAGAAAACAGCAATCCAAGTACAATTCCATATGATAATAAAACCCGTGTATCATGATATCCGTCCAGCAATCTCGTATTAAAGTCTCTTCGTTCACTTTTAACACGATAATAGCCCGTCATGATAGCGAAAAACACAGACAAATATAATACAGGATGAAGAAATAACTTTCCAAATCCTTTCACTACCTCCAGCAACCAAAGCTCAACCAATGATCCGTCACCACCTTTTTTAAGAAAATTTGCATTATCTACTATTTTATCAAAAGACTCCCCTAAAACCTATTGCAATTTTATATGATAGTTTTACGATTCGATTTCATTTCCGACAGTATTCTGCATATTTTCCCGGGAAATGATGTCGGATAGACAGGAAAAACAAGTGATTATGTGTGATTTTCAAAATAAAAATAGAGCCAACCATCATCATGATGGTCGGCCCCTAAATTATTAACGCTGTGCTGTTCTTTCAATATATTCTAAAGCGGCCTGCAGCTGCAGGTCATTCTTCTCATTCTTTACGGCTTCAAAGATTTCTTCCTGTAATTTTTCCGCTGTTACAGTATCAATGATCCCTGTCACGTCAATGCTCTCCTGACTTTGGAAATCCTTTACAGCCTTTTCAGTTTCTTTACTGAAATATCCATCCACGCGGTCAATGGAGAATCCAAGTCCTTGAAGCATTTCCTGGGCGTTTTGAATCTGTTCATTGTTCATCCCTTCTTTAAGGGGCTTTTCGACTTGAAGCGGGTGGGCATAGAAATAGGACGGTTGTCTAACAGGGATATCCGGTTTGATCCCCTTTTTATGAATCCAGTTTCCATTCGGTGTCAGCCACTTGAACATCGTCAGCTTGATATTGCTTCCATCTCCCATCGGAACGGCTTGTTGCACGGTGCCTTTCCCAAAACTCTTCGTTCCGATAAGTGGATACCCTTCCGCTTCTTTTAGTGCTCCAGCCAGGATTTCAGAAGCTGAGGCACTTCCTTCATCTATCAACACCACAACAGGATAAGCCTTTCTTGCTTTACTGTTTGAGAAGGACTTCATCACTTCTCCACTTCGCTCTTGAATTTGCACATACGGCTTTTTCTCCGTTACAAATTCTTTAAGGATTTCTTCTACACTTGAAAGTAGACCTCCTGGATTCCCTCTCACATCAAGGACCAATCCTTCTACTTTTTTCTTTTCAAGTTCTTCTAATTGCTTTTTAAAATCAACGGCCGTATTTTCTGAGAAAGTAGTGATCTGGATGTATCCTGTTTTCTTCCCATTGACTTCCTTCACATCAGAGATGACCGTCTCGACAGGAATCTCATCACGTTTCACAGATACTTTGATCGGATCCGTCAGTCCTTCCCGCGTAATTTCCAATTGAACCTCCGTACCCTTTTTCCCTCTGATTTTTAAAGTAGCTTCGTACAGGTCAAGTCCTTCGATGCTATTTCCGTCTACTTTAATGATACGGTCATTCGGTTTCAATCCCGCTTCTTCCGCAGGAGAATTTTTAAAAGGAGCAACAATGATCAGCTTTCCGTCCATGATCGTGACTTCTGCTCCAATTCCTTCGAATGAAGAATCCAATGCGTCATTGAATTGGGAGGCAGTCTCGGCATTCATGTAAACCGAGTATGGATCATCGAGGGTCTTCAACATCCCTTGAATGGCTCCTTCCACAAGCTGCCCCTTGTCCACATCCTGAAAAAACTTGTCACTGATCAGATCATAAGCCACTTCCACTTTGTGCAGCTTGTCATTGAGCTCGCCTTTTCCGTCAAACTGAGCAAGCTCTTCCCCATCCTTGCCCGTCCATTCCAAGCCGCCATACATTCCTCCGGCACCGATCAGCATACTGATGATGATTGTGATGATGAGCTTTCTGCCCGTCCACTCCATATATTCCCCTCCAGCTTGTTGTTGGTCTTTGTATAGATAAGAGTGGTGCGACTAAGGACGCCAGCCTTTCTTATCCAACGAAAAAGACACCACACAAAAACGCGCTAAGGCGGTGCGATGTCTTTGCTTATCTAACTATATGCCGGACGGGGACGAGTTATGATAAGAGAGCTCTTATTTTGAACCTGTAAAAACTCTTTGAACATGATGGTTTTTTAGATGAGAAGCAATGATTCCTCCCCACTTTTCAAATTCCACCAGGAATCCGTCATGACCAAAGGAAGTGGAGATAAAGTAGTGTTCACTCTTTGGTACAAGCTGAGTAAACTCCTTTAGATACCCAGGTGAATAAATTAAATCTCCTTCATAACTGATCGAAATCAGTTCGCACTGATAGTTCTTCGCTACTTCTTCTGTTCCTCCTCTTCCTCTTCCGATATCATGTGAGTTCATCGCTTTCAGCAAGATAAGGTAACTGTTAGGGTCAAACCGCTTTCCTAATTTCTTTCCTTGGTAATCGAGATAGCTTTCGACATTGAACAGTTCGTTTTGCTTTTCACGTTGGAAACGATGATCGAACAACTCCTGAGTCCGGTACGTGACCATTCCAACCATTCTGGCAATCTCCAACCCTTTCAAAATGGAGCCTGGTGGATAATGGCCTTTTTGAAAGTCGGGGTCCTCTTCAATCGCTGTGATTCCGATGTGATTAAAGGCGAGACCGTAATCATTTAAGGCAGGGGTGACGGCAAGGGCGAATACTTTATTAATATAGGCAGGATAAAGGACTCCCCATTCCAAGGCCTGCATCCCTCCCAGGGAGCCTCCAATGACCGCTTCGATGTGGTCGATTGAAAGTTGTTGGAGAGCTTTATATTGGGCATGGACCATGTCCCTTATCGTAATACCCGGGAAGTCCGGACCGTAACGCTCTCCCGTTTCTTGATTGGTGGACGCCGGTCCCGTGCTTCCTTCACATCCTCCTAATACATTAAAGGCAATCACATTAAAATGGTCGGTATCAATATACGAGCACGGACCAATCAGTCCGTCCCACCAGCCGCGGTCTTCACTCGTCCCCTTTACGATATGGGTCCCGGTGAGGGCATGGCAAACCAGGATGGCCGGTCCTTCTTTGTTTCCTGTTCGTTCATACGTAAGATCTACATTTTTTAACGTGGTGCCTGACTCTAATGTTAGGGATGGGATGGTAATGGAGCTAACTTCATATGTGTATGGCTTCTCCACTCCTCCACCTCCTTTTTTGGTGTTGTGGCGGGGGTGATCAGGTTTCCCCCGTGTGTAAAACAGTTGATCATGGACTCGGTTTTTGAGTAGTTGCCATTATGGCGTTGAGAATTCGTCGTTAAGTCTATAGTCAAGAATTCAGATTTTCATTCTTGGGGACGGCGTACAGCCTGTTCGCTGATAAAATTCCGATTTCGCTGATATATTGGGAATTTCGCTGATAAATGGTCCGTTTTCGCTGATATATTCGAAATTTCGCTGATAAAATTAGATTTTCTCTGATATCTCCCCTAAGTAGACCTCGGATACCCTATAAATAGTATCCAAAATCCACTTTTTCACCCTGTAAAGTGATTTCAATTACGTTTTTAGGGTTAAATCCCCCAGTTTCCATCATACCCGTGATGTTTCCAACGCCACTTCAATAGCATGATCCAAGTCCTCGATCAGGTCCTTCGCAGACTCTAATCCAACTGAAAGTCTCACAAGATCCTCGGTTACCCCTGTCGCACGGATTTCCTGGTCGTTTAATTGCTGATGGGTCGTGGAAGCCGGGTGGATGATCAGTGATTTTGCATCCCCTACGTTGGCAACGTGAGACCAAAGGGAGATGTTATCGACAACTTTCCGTCCGGAATCTCTACCACCTTTAATCCCGAAGACGACGATTGATCCCGCTCCGTTTTTCAAGTATTTTTGAGCAAGTTTATGAGATGGATGCTGAGGCAACCCAGGGTAGGATACCCACGCAACGCCATTATGCTGATCTAAATGCTCCGCAATCTTCAAAGCATTTTCCGTATGACGCTCGATGCGAAGATGCAGGGTTTCTAATCCTTGCAACAGAAGGAATGCGTTCTGTGGACTTAAGCACGCCCCTAAGTCACGAAGCAGCTGCACTCTTAATTTTGTAATAAAGGCTGCCGGTCCCACATCCTGTGCATAGCGTAGTCCGTTATAGCTCCGGTCCTCTTCCGTGAAGCCCGGAAACTTTTCATGATCCCAATCGAACTTCCCACCGTCAATGACGACTCCCCCGATTGCTGTACCATGACCGCCGATCCATTTTGTTGCAGAGTGGATGACGATATCGGCTCCATAATCGATCGGCTTACATACATATGGAGTGGCAAAGGTATTATCGATGATCAATGGGATGTGATGGTCATGAGCCACTTTTGCTACCGCTTCAATATCAAGGACATGTAGACTTGGATTTCCGATTGTCTCAGCGAATACGGCTTTCGTTTTAGGAGTGATCGCTTTGCGGAAATTTTCAGGGTCTGTCGGATCTACAAAATGAACCTTGATTCCGTATTTCGGAAGTGTGGTCGAAAATAAATTATAGGTCCCGCCGTAAAGATTAGTGGCCGCTACAATTTCATCTCCTGCTCCGGCGATATTTAAGATTGATAGAGAGATAGCAGCCATTCCGGATGAAACACCCAGTGCTCCGATTCCCCCTTCTAAAAGAGCAAGGCGTTTTTCCAACACGTCTACTGTCGGGTTCATGATACGGGTATAAATGTTTCCCGGCTCTTCAAGGGCAAATAATTTTGCTGCATGATTACTGTTATCAAAAACGTAGGATGTCGTTTGATAAATCGGCACTGCCCTTGAACCTGTGGATGGGTCGGGCTCCTGGCCGCCGTGAAGTAGTAGTGTGTCGAAATCGAATGATTTTGTCATAGAAAATTCCTCCTAAAATAGTTTTTTGGATTTGGGTTGGGTTTGTTAAAATGCTGCGGTTAACACATACAGCTGTATATTTCAGCTGCTGAAATTAACAGCTGAATATCACCAAACGTCTGAAATGTGTTTTTCTAAGAAGAAGAAGAGGAAAAAATAAAAAACCCTCTTCCTAAGAAGAGGGTCTAATTTAATAGGGTCCTCCTCTTATCTTTCAGGCAGATCGCCTGCAGGAATTAGCACCTTTTCATGTGACGCATTTCTGCGCACATGAAGGTTGCCGGGTTTCATCGGGCCTAGTCCCTCCACCTCTCTGGATAAGAGCATGTAGTTGTCAATGTGAAAATTCTTGCGTTGAGATGAATTATAAGGGGTAAACGACCTCAACGTCAAGAGTATTTTTAGAATTTTTACATTATTTAATTTTTAGCAGAAGCTGCAATCGCTTCGTTAAATTGAGCGACGATGTCTTCCCCGTCTTCAATACCTATCGATATGCGGACGACATGTGTATTTATTCCGAGTTTTTCCTGCGCATCCTTCGGTAGAGCACGATGAGACGTTCCTAATGGATAAGAAACCGTTGTCTCTACACCTGCAAGGGAAGGGATGATTTTAATCCATCCAAGTGATTTGAAGAATGTGCTTATATCACATGTGTTGGATAGCTCGATTGTTACGATTGCGCCATTCCCTTTATCCGATAAATCGGTTGGGTAATAGACTCCTTTCACATAATCATTTGATCGAAGGTCTGCCGCAAGAACTTCGGCATTTCTTGCTTGGGTTCCCATTCGAAGAGCCAGCGTTTTCGCTCCACGGCAAGTCAGCCACGCTTCAAATGGGCTTAAGTTCGAACCGATGTTGACGACTTTTTCTCTCGCTTTTTGAACAAGCTCTTCTTTTCCAACTACGACTCCTGCTGTGATATCACTGTGTCCACCGATATACTTCGTGGCACTGTGTGCGACCAGGTCCACCCCTTCTAAGAAAGGCTGGCGCAGAAACGGTGTGGCAAACGTGTTATCAATCATTGTTTTCAGGTTATGTTTCTCAGCAAGTTCAACCATTCTTGAAATATCTTCTACTCGCATAAATGGGTTCGTCACCGTCTCACTGTATAGGAGTTTCGTTTGTGGTGTCAGTGCCTCCTCGATTTCTTCAACACTCGTAAAATCAACAAATGAAGACGAAATGCCGAATGTCTTAAGCTCTTCTTTTAACATATGAAACGTACCGCCGTATAAATCTTCTGCGGCGATGATATGATCGCCTGATTGCACTACAGCGAGGATTCCTACAAGGATGGCCGATAATCCAGAGGAAGTCGCGACACCCGCTGGAGCTCCTTCCAAGTCCGCCACCATCTTACCAAGCTCGTCTGTATTTGGATTTCCCGTTCTCGTATAGAGATAAGGGGATTTCCCTTCATAGAAACCCTCCAACTCTTCTAAAGATGTAAAAGAAAAGGCGGATGTTTGATAAATCGGAGTCGTCTTACTGCGAATTTCCTCAGTTCCTTTTAACTGACTATGTACGACCTTTGTTGTGAATTTCATCTCTGTCATCCTTCCTGAATCTATGTATTTTTAAAAGTGTATCATATTCAGAAGATTGTGAGGAGTAGGATGTATTGCAAGAAATAAAAAAACACCTGCCCAATTGCAACAGGTGCCTTCCGTTTATTGAACGTTATCTAAACATCCGATCAGACGATTTTCAATATCCAATGCCAGGCTTTTTAGTTTATCGTTATCCACCATTTCGATCAGCTTGCTTGGTTTTGCCATGCCGATCTTGGTTGTATCGCCTTCTGTGTATACCGTGACTTTACATGGGAGGAAGTAGCTTACGAGCATGCTTTCTTCCAGTACTTTTTTGGCTTCATGAGGATTACATACCTCTAATACGACTACTTCTTCATTGAAATCAAGGCCTTTGTCCTGCAGTTTCTGAGCAAGATCGAGATTCCATAGTACACCGAAGCTTTCATCTTTAAGGTTGGATTCTACCGCTTCCACAGCTTCTTTCACAGTCATCGAGACTTCTTTAGTGTAATGAAACATGTTCACAACTCCTCCTTTTTCTTTCACATTCTGTTAATACCTCATAGCGTATAATGTCAAACATCGATATTCAGAGGTCCGTCCCTCTCCATTATTCCATTCCTTCGACCATTTTACCCATCATGTCTTCGTTCATGGGACCGACGATTTTGTGTTGGATGATGCCTTTGGTGTCGATCATGTAGGTGGTCGGGATGGTGAACGCACGGTATTCGTCTCCGATTTCTCCCTTTTCATCCATTGGGATGGGGAAAGTGAGTTCGTAGCCGTCGATGAATTCCTGGACAGCCTTTTCCCCATCGTCCATGGACGTCAGGTTGACGGCGAGGATTTCAACGTTTTCTTTCTCTGCATTCTCTTCGTAGTAACTCTGCATATGGGGCATTTCGGCTTTACATGGCGGACACCAGGTAGCCCAGAAGTTCAGGATCACTTTCTTACCTTGATAATCTGAAAGCTTTACGGCTTTACCATCTAAGGTGGTTAATTCAAAATCCGGAGCGCGGTCCCCTTTTGAAAGCCCCTGCGCTGCATTAGACAGATCCATGGATTCATTGGCTAATTGAGCGGCCTCTTCCCTAGCCTTCTTTTCCTGCTGATCCTGAAAGAAGTTCGCTAAAAAAATGCCAATCAGAAGCGCAACGATCGCCAAAGCAAAATTTCGTTTATTCATTGTGTTTCCTCCTTACGTTTAAAAGAAAGATGAGATAAGTCATCATGATCAGATACGTCCAGGCTGTGACGGTCAATTCAAATCCGCCAATGAAAGCACTTAGAAATAACTGCACTAAAGTAAACATAACCAATAACTGTCCTGCCCAGATATCGCCGCCGAAATCACTGGTTTTTTTCATAAAAAAGACAAGGATCAATAGATTCACTAGTACTTGAATACCAGCTAGAAGATAGTGGTGATGAAGCATTTGCAGGACAGCTTCATAGACAAGAACCGTGATCATCCATGAAATGATGACAGTAGCCGGATGATCTACTTTTTTAACAAATATGTAGGCAAGGGCTGCTATCAGTCCTAACCAGTACCCAATGACTCCACCGTGAAAATAGAGGATCGTAATGGGATGCTCCATAACCGTTTGAAAATCAACTACAATCACAATCAGCTTCCAGACGAGTAAAAAAGTAAAAATACTATTCGAATACCAGTCGCTCGCCTTTCTATTCCAGAAGTAGAGGACCAGGAAAGTGAGTATGAACGAAGTGATAATAGCTGCCCATGAAGCCGGAAATGTGAAGGAGCCTATAGTGTACCATTGTTCAGTCATAGGCATTCCCCTCCCTTCAGATACTTTCTGGCTTATCTAATATTTTTTTTGACAACAATGTAATAAACCGATGGATGCAAGTGACCTATTATTGTATGGAATCCGGATGATTGGAGCTGTCGATCGAGATCACCGGAAGAAATCCGATGATCTAATGGCGGTCCCATTTCTGATTCTACCTTTTCCCAATCCAGGATCAGCCATATTCCATCTTCCTTCAGCATATCGTGTAAATCCTGAAATACTTTGATCAAGTCGGGAACTTCGTGCAAGACGAATGCGGATACGATTTTATCCAAAGTACCTTTGTTGAAGCTGAGGTATTCAAGGGAAGATTTCTCATAAATAATATTATCTACACTCTCTTCAGTGGCACGGTGTTTCAGATACTCCAGCATTTCCTGTTGCAGATCTACCGCCTGGACCTTTGTTTCAACCATTTTGGCAATTGGAAGAGTCAGGTAGCCATTGCCACAGCCTAAATCGGCGACGATATCGTCTTTATTAAGTTTGAGAAGTTCGAGTACTTTGTCCACTGGTACGAGCTCTTGACGTTTTGGATCGAGGAGCTTTGAAGCTTTGTGATGTTCATATAAATCTCCGGTCATTGGGGTTCCTCCGTTCAGCGATAATACCCTATTATGTATTAGTATCTTAAATTTTAAATGTACAAGCAAGTTATTTAACTCATAGTGTAACCTATATAAAAATTATTACAGATAGCGTGGAGGAATGGGTGTCAAAAATATGAACAATAAAAGGACTCTCCTTGATGAGAGAGTCCTTTGTTCCTTCATTTGGATTTAGTAGGATTTTTTCTCTGTTGATTTTCTTTAACGAAAATCACTTATTCATTTATATCCGGTATTCTCACTAAGAAATTCCCATACAACGGAATAATTACGATTTAAACTCAATACGGCTACTTTTTATTTAGTATAAGCATGATCCATGGAGAAGAAGAAGTAGCTTGTATTTATTGCTCCTGATCCTTTCATCGACCGTATGGTGTCCGTATAATCAATCCATGTAGCATGCTTAAGCTTCTGATCTAATTTCGTATTGATCTCTTGCTCAATATCCCTCATCCGTTTCATCAACTCTCCAAAGCTCATGTTAAAATGAGAGGCTGCCTGTTGATGAGGAGCATGCTTAACAAGTAATGCCATGAATTCCTCTGAAGTCTCCGACCGGCTCGCCAATTCATCTTCAAGACCGACCACATATTGATAGATGGCCCTTTTTTCCTTTGGCAAGCCTTCAACAATATCCCTTGCGACAATTTCCATTAAGTGTTCGTTCATCCTAGTCACCTCGGCATGGGTCTATACCATAACATATTCTTTCTGACAGCCACACATGCACTAATTCATGTTGTATTTTTTCAAGAAGCGTTCTGCACGGCCTCCACGATCTGAGAACTTCTGTCGTCCTGTATAAAATGGATGCGTGTCTGAACTTACCTCCACTTTCAATAAGGGATATGTGTTCCCGTCTTCCCACTCAATCGTTTCATTGGATGTTTTAGTAGATCCTGTTAAAAAGGAAAAACCACTGTTCGTGTCCATAAATACCACCTGTTGATATTCTGGATGAAGTTCTTTTTTCATTCTAATTCCTCCTTATAGTTTCGTGGATTACCAGCTTGATTTTTTGACACCTGGTATTTGCCCTTTATGAGCAAACTCCCTAAAAGCGATACGGGACATTTTAAATTTACGTAGATACCCCCTCGGTCTTCCTGTCACTTCACACCGACTGTTTAATCGTGTCGGTGAAGAATCCCTCGGCAGCTTTCTTAACGCTTCATAATCACCTTTCTCCTTTAAATCCCTGCGCAAATCTGCATATTTCTGAACAAGTTCCTGACGCTTCTTCTCTTTTACTACCTTTGATTTCTTAGCCAATGTGATTCACTCCTTATGTTAATCGTAATGATTACGTTTTAAAAAGCATATGGTTATTAAACCATACTTTTTTTCTTTTTGCAATGATATTTGCCTATAACCTATGGGAGAGAACCCAATCCTGTTAAAACATAAATAAAACCGAATGCCATTTAAGACCGACATTCGGTTTTTATGTATTCTTATGCTGCTTTCAGTCCCTCTAAAATAAGCATAAAATATTTAACTGTATCTCCCCTGCGGCGATTGATTATATCAATATCAGCTAGAATTTTTTTAACCTCATCAGCACCCAGACTCTGGATAAGCGTTTCACTGATTTCTTCTGCTGAATATTCACCAACATAGGTATACTTTAATGCAGTACGGTTCCTTCTACAAAAACTTCTTAATTGCCTTTTTAATTCAGTCGATTCCAACATCATCATCCTTATTACAGATTCAAATCCCACTATATTGGACAACTAGATAAAAAAATCCCACCAATAAGGCAGGTTGAATGCTATTAATAAACGTCCAATTAGTATTCATTTTCATCTATTATTTTCGGTAACCCGGCGATCATTATTTTTAGATAAAAAATGGCAGACCCGTGGTTTTGCGTCCTAATCTTTCAATTAGTTTGCCTTTTCGAAGGACTATACGATCCATCTGTTTAAATATTTAGGTAATATAGTTGTCATTATACTAGAAGAAAATAGATATGAAAACAGTCATATGAATATTGTTCCATTCCATTTCCTTACATATTAACGTAATGCAGACCGAATGAAATAACTTCTATTAAAGAAACCCCGCACATGGCGGGGTTTTTCTAATTAAAAGTTAATATATTGACTTGGGTTTACAGCATTTGATTTAGATGCATTCCAAGAACCTGCATGAAGTTCAAAGTGTAAATGCTGTCCGAAAGAGTATCCTGTGTTACCCATGTAACCGATTCTGTCACCTTTGTTCACTGCTTGTCCCTGGCTTACAGATGAAGAAGCCATGTGGGCATAAACCGTTGTGAACGTTTTACCATTGATTGAGTGAGTGATGTACACTACATTTCCATAGCTTGAACTATACTGACTCTTGATGACATATCCATCAGCTGCTGCTGAGATCGGAACACTGCCTCTTGCCGCGATATCTGTACCATAGTGGAAACGTTTCTTACCGTTTAATACATCCCAGCCAAAGTTCGTTGTAATCGTTCCAGAAGCTGGGGCTGTCCAAGCACCGGCACTCACTGGTGCACTTGGAGCTGTATCAGTAGGCGTCGATGAAGAACCGCCGCTGCTATTGCTGCTCGTTGTAGCTTGTTGTTGTGCTGATGCACGCTTTGCCGCTTCAGCTTCAGCTTGACGCTTGCGTTCGATTTCACGCTGACGTGCAAGTTCAGCTAAACGTGCTTGTTCAGCCTGGATTTCACCTTCAAGCTGGTGTTCCATTTTAGAAAGCTCATCAGATTCTTGTTGAAGGTCTTTTTTCTCCACTTCAAGGGAAGCCTGCTGTGCTTCTAATTGCTTGAATAAATCCGCTTTTTTAGCTTTTTGACTATCAAGATCTTTTTTCAGAGACTCTAAACTTGCTTTAGTAGATTCTAAATCTGCAAGCTTGCCTTCTACTTCTTCTTGTTTCTTTTCTAATTCAGCCTGATCACGTTTTTGTTCATCCATGATCTTCTTATCTGCACTTACGATTGTATTAACTGCTGTTACACGGTTGATGAAGTCACCGAAACTGTCCGCGCCAAGTAGTACATCAAGATAATTTGCAGAGCCGCCTTTTTCCTGGATCGCACGGGCACGTTCTTTTAAAAGCTCGTTACGTTCTTCAATCTTTTGCTTTAGAACTTCAATTTCTTCTTTAAGTTTATTGATTTCTGCAGTTGTTTCGTCAATCTCTTTTGTTTTCTCGGTAATCTTTGTTTCAGTATCTTTTAATTTTGTACTGATTTCAGCAATTTGTGATTGGATTTCTTGTTGTTTATTGATATTTTGATTGATTTGAGATTTTTTCTCATCAATCTTGCCATTGATTTCCTCTTTTTTAGATGAAATGCCTTCTTGTTGCTTCTGTAATTCCTCCACAGTATGGGAATGAGCGTTAGCAGTTGTCCCTAACGTTGGTAGACTTCCGATTGTTAATGCTGCTGCAATTGATAATGATATGAAATACTTCTTGTTCAAGCGGCATGCTCCTTTCAGCTTCTATCAACCTATCAAATTTTACACTTTTAAGAATTTACGTACAGACATAAAGCTTCCCCAAGCCCCGATCAGGCAACCCATTAATAGAATTAATCCGTTTACTTGATAGATAAAGGGGGTAAAATCTAATATCTGAATAAAATGGTTTTGTAGTTTTGGTTTAATAAATTCATAAGCATAGTAGTAACCTGTTGTGACAAGAGCGATCGGGATAATAGAACCTAAAATTCCAAGCCATAATCCTTCTAGAATGAATGGCCAGCGTACAAACCAGTTGGTTGCACCCACGAGTTTCATTATCTCGATTTCCCTTCTTCTGGCGACAATGGTGATTTTAATTGTATTTGAGATGAGGAACATGGCGGTAAACAATAGACCGATGATTAACACTAATCCAACGTTACGACTCATTTCCAGTACATTAAATAATCTTTCAATCTTCGCTTCACCATAAAGTGCTTCGTTCACACCTTCATACTTGCTGACTTCAGCAGCGATTTTCCCAGTATCACGGGGATCTTCCGCTTTTACGATAAATACATCGTATAATGGATTATCCTGTTCGAATAACCTGAAATCGTCTCCTAAATCCTTTACCAGATTCTGAAGTTCTTCTTCTTTAGAAGAATATTCTACGGATTCCACTCCACTTATTTGGTTGATCTTCTTATCTATTTCTTCTACTTGAGCTTTTTCAGTTCCGATCTCAAGTAGTACGCGTACTTCAACGTCTTTCTCAATATCGGTTGCAACCTTGTTCATGTTTAGCATAAGTACCATAAACACACCAACAAGTAGCAGGGTTACAGTAACGGCACTCACGGATGCGAATGTCATCCAGCCATTACGTCCGATACTTTTGAAGCTTTCTCTCAGGTGTCGACCATACGTCCTAGCTTTCATAACCGTAATCACCTCGCTGTTCGTCACGAACAATTCGGCCATTTTCGATGGCAATTACCCGATGCTTGATGGTATTTACGATTTCCCGGTTATGAGTAGCCATGATCACCGTTGTTCCACGATTACTGATATCTTCTAAGATGTTCATGATATCCCAGGATGTTTCCGGATCGAGGTTACCCGTAGGCTCGTCGGCAATCACAAGTTTCGGTGTATTCACGATGGATCGTGCAATCGATACACGCTGCTGCTCTCCGCCTGACAATTCATTCGGAAGCATTCTTGCTTTATGCTTTAACCCTACCAGATCCAGTACTTCCATGACTCTCTTCTTTATTTGCTTTGGATGTTCTTCTATTACTTCAAGTGCGAAGGCAATGTTTTCATAGATTGTAAGAGATGGTAACAGCTTAAAATCCTGAAACACGACTCCAACGTTTCTTCGTAAGTATGGAACTCTACTATTTTTTAATTTTGCAAGATTAATACCGTTTACGATGATATCGCCTTTAGAAGGCTTTTCTTCGCGGTACATCATCTTGATGAAAGTAGATTTCCCGGCGCCACTTGGACCCACAACATACACAAACTCACCTTGCTTAATGTGGACGTTAAAGCCATTGGCAGCCATGACGCCGTTGCTGTACTGCTTATACACGTCTTTCATTTCTATCATTTTAAAATCACCTAATTTGTATTATGTAGTTACCCTCTTGGCTGTTATCGACATATGTACATGGTTTGAACATAACGACGTCTTTACCATAATTAGACATGAAATGGCGAAAAACCTCGAATTGCTCTCCCGAAAATTATTATAACATCACTTTGTACGTTGTTAAGGAAAAAAATTATTACATTTACGTTTCAAAGATTGAAATAATGTGTATATTTTACCTTTTTCACTGTCAGTTATACCTATTTTCCGTTATAAACATAGGTATTTTTATCTATTACCTGGTACTATAAGTAAGTAAAAAAGTTTGATAATAAGAGGAGGGTAAACCTTAGGGTGGTGCTAATCTCAGTAAGTTACTAGGTTATAATTATTTGCGGTTCAATTGCTGATTTCTTAATATATTAATTAGATTGGCTTTTGTAACATATTTTTAAAGAAGGGAAAGGAGAAAGCTTGTAGATAAATCAAAAAAGAAGAATCCTCAGTTCCGGACCCTTCTTCCTTACTTATTTTTTATTCGCCAACCATTCTGCCACGGCTTCTGCTTCTTCACCTTTTATGAGTCCTGCAGGCATTTGACCTTTACCATTTTGAATGACTTCCAAGATTTGATCTTTGTTTAATTCAGCACCGATTTTATTAAGTGCTGGCCCCATTCCGCCTTCAAGGTTTCCACCATGACAGCTGGTGCATTTATTGTTAACGATTTTTTCAGGGTCTACTCCGCCGGAGCTTGTTTCTGTACTTTCTTCACCGCCGCCACCACCGCAGGCTGCAAGTACCAATGAAGCGCCAAATACAATACCAAGTAGCTTTTTCTTCATTTTTTATCCCCCTAGGAAAACATTTTAAGAGGTACGGGATGTATCGAGGTCCGTCCCTCTATTACTTAATTATACCAAGGTTAAACCCGTTTGAAACCTTCACCTAACACCTCTGAAGCGTCCATTGTGACGACGAAAGCAGAGGGGTCAATGGTTTTGACCAGTTGTTTCAGTTTTGTGAATTCTGTTTGATCGACCACACACATAAGGATCGGGCGCTCATCGTCCGTATAACCACCGTATGCAGATAGTTTTGTCACACCACGATCAATTTTATTCAGGATTCCTTCACGAACTTCTTCCTGTCTGTTTGTAATGATCAGCGCCATTTTTGAACGGCTGATGCCGACCTGGACTAGATCAATCGTTTTACTTGTCACATAGAGGCCGATGAGTGCATATAAACCACGTTCGATGTCAAACACGATCGCAGCAGAAAGAACAATCATTCCATCGATAAGCGCGACACATGTTCCCAGGGACAATCCGGTGAATTTGTTTACAATCTGGGCTGCAAGGTCCGTCCCTCCTGTAGATGCTTTACCTCGAAAGACGATTCCCAATCCCAGTCCTACACCAATCCCACCGAATAAAGCACCCAGCAGGGGATCTTCCGTCCACGGCTTCCAGTCTTCTGTTAGAAATACTACCAGCGGCAGGAAAACCGTACCGATGGCTGTTTTCACGCCAAATTGAAGGCCCAGAAAAATTAATCCTGCAATGAACAACGGGATATTAAATGCCCATTGAACGAAGGCAGGCTTCCAATCAAACAGACCTTTCAGGATGGTCGATATCCCGCTCACCCCTCCTGAAGCCACCTCATTCGGCAGTAAAAACACATTAAACGCAAGGGCAACGATCGTTGACCCAACTACAACAAACAAATACTCTAACAACTTCTCTTTCCGCGGATTAAATGCCTGCCCACGACGTCTCTCTTTCAAACCCATCCAGTACGACTCCTTTAACCTATGTATTTATAGTATGAGTACAACCTCTTCCTTTATGCAGAGTATGAAGAGGGACGGACCTCTAATTGGTCACGTCTTGAACCCCTGAAGATGAAAATTGTACATAAATTTCACTTGATATAGTTGTAAAGCATATGTTTGAATCAGGTTCAAATATACTTCTCCACCCTTCAAACACGCTCTGTATCAACCTTTGAGAGTATAGCATGGGTACTTGGAGGTGTAAATAACACTTCAATAACGTGGTAAAGCATTAATAAGTTGGGGTGTTGTTGTGGTGAGGGACGGACCTTGATTAATGAGAGGCTTTACAACTGAATATGGGATTTCTGCAACGGTAAATTTTGATTCTGCTGCTGCAATAACTGATAATACCGGTAGTCGGCGTGTGTTTGTGCGTGTATGTAAGGTGTATTACATGTTCATACCACGTTCATATTTATACATATAATGGAAGAAACGCATCTTTTTTAAGGTCCGTCCCTCAAAAAAAGCTGGATCCTCCAATTGAATGGAGGATCCAGCTTGAGTATGATTATTGAATTTTGGAACGCAGATAAGCATTGATGAATGGGTCGATGTCTCCGTCCATGACGCCTTGTACGTTTCCTGATTCTGTGTTTGTTCTGTGGTCTTTGACCATGGAGTATGGATGGAAGACGTAGGAACGGATCTGGCTTCCCCACCCGATTTCCTTTTGCTCTCCACGAATTTCGGCGAGTTCCTGTTCCTGCTCTTCGATTCGCTTTTGGTAGAGCTTCGCTTTCAACATCTTCATGGCTGACTCACGGTTCTTGATCTGAGAACGTTCAGATTGGCACGTTACCACTACATTCGTCGGTAAGTGAGTGATACGGACAGCCGAGTCCGTCGTATTGATATGCTGTCCACCGGCTCCACTTGCACGGTACGTATCAATTTTCAGGTCTTCCGTACGGATCTCAATTTCGATTTCTTCATTAAACTCAGGCATGACTTCACAGGACACGAAGGAAGTGTGACGACGTCCTGAAGAATCGAATGGTGAAATACGAACAAGACGGTGTACGCCTTTTTCAGCTTTTAAGTAACCGTACGCATTATGCCCTTTAATGGCAAGAGTCACACTCTTGATTCCCGCTTCATCGCCAGGAAGATAATCAAGGGTTTCCACCTTGAATCCACGTTTTTCACCCCAACGCGTGTACATGCGAAGAAGCATGGAACCCCAATCCTGTGACTCCGTTCCACCTGCCCCGGGATGCAGCTCAAGTATCGCATTGTTTTTATCATGTTCTTCACTTAGAAGAAGCTGTAGTTCGTAGTCATTTAATCGTGTGACCAAATCACCCAGCTCTTCTTCAAGATCTTTTTGAAGTTCTTCGTCGGGTTCTTCTTTGATAAGTTCAAGGGTAAGCTCAAGGTTTTCATGGGATTCAAGCAATGATTTGTATTCATTTACAAGATCCTTCAAACCGTTTCCTTCATTGATTAATCCTTGAGCTTTTTGCTGGTCATCCCAGAAGTCGGGTTGAACCATGATTTCGTCAAGTTCCTGGATTCTTGCCTCTTTGTTTTCTAAGTCAAAGAGACCCCCTGAAGTCCGCTAATGTCTTAGCTGATTTTTCTAACTCTGCTCTGATTTCTGAAAGTTCCATGTGTGGTCACCTCTATAGTTATTTGGGTTGTTGAATTGGATTTTGATGTTTGTACCTGGTACAGATCCCACAAATTGTACCTGGTACAATTTCCGATCCCAGGCACACATAAAAAACGGAAAAGTACCTGGCACTTATTTTATCAAAATAAGCACCAGGTAGCATCTCTTTATTTATCCAGTTATGCCGTGGCAGTGTTTGTACTTTTTGCCGCTTCCGCATGGGCATGGGTCGTTGCGCCCTACGTCTTCTTGCTTGCGGACTGGTTGTTTCTTTGCCTTACCGCCTTCTTCTTTCGGGTTCACCGCTTGACCTTTGGCTACTTCCTGACGTTCAAGATTGTTGCGGATTTCAGCTTTCATGACGTATTTTGCCACGTCTTCTTCGATTGCGAGTACCATGCTTTCGAACATGGCAAATCCTTCATGCTGGTATTCGCGCAGTGGGTCGGTTTGACCGTAGGCACGAAGGTGGATACCTTGACGCAATTGATCCATGGCATCGATATGGTCGATCCATTTTGTATCAACAGTGCGAAGCAGGATGACTTTTTCAAACTCGCGCATTTGCTCCGGAGTAAGCTCTTCTTCTTTTTCATTGTAACGGTGTTTCACATCTTCATAGATCAGATCCATCATTTCTTCCGGCTCTTTTCCACGAAGATCATCAACCGTTACGTCGTTTTCAGGAAGAAGATTCGCGTTCACATAATCAACGATACCTTGGAGGTTCCAGTTTTCCATGTCTTCTTCTGCTGTATGGGCTGCTACCTGACGTTCGATTGCTGATTTGGTCATTCCCTCAACGATTTCACGAAGGTTTTCTGAATCGATTACTTCATAACGCTGTTTATAAATAATTTCACGCTGTTGACGTAAAACATCATCGTATTGCAGAAGCTGTTTACGAGCATCGAAGTTGTTTCCTTCCACTCGTTTCTGAGCCGATTCTACAGCACGGCTGACCATTTTACTTTGGATTGGCTGAGTGTCATCCATCCCAAGGCGCTCCATCATGCTCTTCATATTGTCAGATCCGAATCGGCGCATCAATTCATCTTCCATTGAAAGATAGAACTGAGTCACACCAGGATCTCCCTGACGTCCGGAACGTCCACGAAGCTGATTATCGATACGGCGTGATTCGTGACGCTCGGTACCAATAACGGCAAGACCGCCACGTTCGATGACGCCTTCTCCAAGCTTGATATCCGTACCACGGCCGGCCATGTTTGTCGCGATGGTTACGGCACCAGGCTGACCTGCTTCTAAAATGATTTCGGCTTCACGGCCATGGTTTTTCGCATTCAATACATTATGGCGAACGCCTTTTTTCGTCAATAGTTTAGAGATAAGCTCTGACGTTTCAACAGCAACGGTACCAACCAGTACAGGCTGTCCTTTTTCATGGCGCTCTTTGATATCCTCGACTACAGCAAGGAATTTCCCTTCTATAGAAGCATAGATGAGATCGGCACGGTCATCACGAACGATTGGCTTGTTCGTTGGGATCACAATAACATTCATATTGTAGATATTACGGAACTCTTCTTCTTCCGTTTTCGCCGTACCGGTCATACCGGAAAGCTTTTCGTACATACGGAAGTAGTTCTGGAACGTAATCGTTGCCATCGTCATACTTTCATTCTGGATTTCAAGACCTTCTTTTGCCTCGATTGATTGGTGAAGTCCGTCACTGTAACGACGACCTTTCATCAGACGTCCTGTGAAAGAGTCAACGATGACGATTTCACCTTCCTGAACCACATAGTCCACATCACGATGCATGCTAACGTGAGCCTTTAACGCTTGATTGATATGGTGGTTAAGGGTTACGTGTGAAATATCGAACAGGTTTTCAATGTGGAACGCTCTTTCCACTTTGCTGATTCCATCTTCCGTTAATTGAACACCTTTTGTTTTTTCATCATATGTGTAATCCTCATCTTTTTTCAGGGTACGTACAACAGCGTTTGCCTGGATGTAAAGCTGAGGCGTACGCTGAGCGTTACCGGAAATGATCAACGGTGTACGTGCTTCATCAATCAAGATCGAGTCAACCTCATCGATTACGGCAAAATGAAGAGGACGCTGCACCATTTGATCTTTGTACAGGACCATATTGTCACGAAGGTAGTCGAATCCGAATTCGTTATTCGTACCATACGTGATATCCGCTTTGTATGCTTCACGTTTTTCGTCTTTGGACATCGAGTTTAAATTCAGTCCTACAGTGAGTCCAAGGAAATTGTAAAGCTTGCCCATTTCCTCAGCATCACGGCTGGCCAGGTATTCGTTGACTGTGATAACGTGAACGCCTTTTCCAGTGATCGCGTTCAAGTACACAGGCATAGTCGCTGTCAGCGTTTTACCTTCACCGGTTTTCATCTCGGAGATATTACCGCCATGCAGGGAGGCACCACCCATAAGCTGAACGCGGTATGGATATAAACCAAGTACGCGGCGAGCCGCTTCCCGCACGACAGCAAAAGCCTCAATCATCATTTCTTCAAGGTCTTCACCCTTTTGATAGCGCTCCTTGAATCGTTCTGTTCTTTCACGGATTTCATCATCCGTCAATCGCTCCATATCGGGGCCTAATTCTTCTATTTGATCAGCCAGTTTTTCAAGCCTCTTTAATTCTCTTTTATTCGCATCGAACACTTTGTTTAATAGACCAAGCATGTATAAACGCTCCTTTATCTGTGTTTAAATGAGAGCCGAACGTCCCTAGAATAACGAAAGAAAATGAAATTCAGATGAGAATCATGAAAAATCCATGTAAAAAGTCACCTATATCCGTTTCCAATCACTCTACTTAAAATTCGCTACAAAATCCAAATATCCTCCCACAAAAACACGATATATTCCCTTCCAATCTTACCACTATCCTATATGTGTTACAACTCAAGGAGGGACGGACCTCACATAATATATTTATCAGTCTAGGTTTGGCGACTTTACAGCATTCCCCCATATATTGGGTGAAATCCGAGGTCCGTCCCTCAAAAACAAAAAAGCCGCCTATACAGACGACTTTTAGATGTTGTGTATGTGAATGATCAGGCTTTGGTTGCTTTCAGTAGCTCGTTGACAGTGTCCTGGTAGCTTTCCCAGATTTGTTTGCTTCGTCTTGAGATGCTGTTGGCGGAGACATCGAAGTATTCTGCCAGTTCTTTTTGGACGTGGCGGATACTGATTTCGTCGATGTTTTTCGCCATGTCCACCAGTGCTCCCGAGTAGATTTTCGGATTGCGGATCGTTGGGCGCTCTGTGTAGAAGTATTTTTCCAATACGGCCACCAGCAGCTCACTTTCTTTTTTGTCTTCCCCTTTTTCAGTCAGGAAGCTTTGAAGGGAAGTGATCGCTTCAACGTATTCCGGCGTTTTCCAGATTTCTACTCCTTCGATTGCTTCTTCAGATTTCTCATCTGAATCCTTCGTAGTATCTGTTTCATCCGTGGCTTTAGTAGATGCTGCTGCTTTTCCGGCCTTTTTCTTTTCAGCACTATAAAGGACGAATCCGACATCTGCTATTTCCAAGTACTGCCCTGAAAGGTAGTCATGCAGACTTCCAACCTCACCTTGTTCAAAGCGGATTTTCACCAGTTCCATCGCTGCTTTCTCAATCGCAGGATAAATGAAGTACTGAGCAAATGGAAGATACTTCTCCCCACTCGGCAATAGTAACCCCAAGAAGAAACTATTCTCTTCTAACTTACCGAACTTTTCCGTTACAATCAGAACATCACCGGTGATCGCTTCTTCCACACGTAACGTATTGTCATCCAGCTTCTCTACGGTACCTGCCGTCACACGAACGTTTTTCCAAGACTCCAGTACTGCAGCTGTCTGAGGACGAGTCACCGTGCTCAACTGCTTATCAACAAAGCGTTCGATTAAACGAACACCGTCAGCATCCTTTTGAGTCGCTCCGTACCAACTGACAAATGCCATTTCATAAATATCCGGATCCGCTTGCATCAAATCCATTTTCGCTAAGTAGTGGTGATAGGATTCTTCCATCTCTGTTGATTGTGCCGTAGCGATATAATCATAGAGCTGCGCCTGAAGCACATCAAGCTCCTGACTCACCAGCGTATCTATATTCACAACATTTTCTTTTTCACAGCATTTCTTATATTTTTTCCCACTGCCACATGGGCATGGTTCGTTTCTTCCGACTGTACTCATGTTTGTATTTACCTCCAACTTCTTGAGTCCCGTACACAAATGTTCATTATATAACATTTCTGGCGTTCATTAAACTGTTTTAGAACAAGAAAAAAGAACCAATCGCTTTTGGATTGGTTCTCATGAGATCTATCGTCCTTGCTTTTTCATATAATCCAACACGTCAAGATCAATATAGTTCTCATCCTGCTCCCGCATTTCAAAGTTTTCTGTATGGAGATAGTCTTTCAAGCTCTGATGAAGAGACTGTCTTTCTTTTGCATAACCAAGACGGGTAAGTTCCCGCTCCACTTCATCAAGGATTTCACCTTCCAGCAATACGACTCTACCAGGCTCTGACTCTTTAAAATAGAGCTGATGCATCAAGTAGATTCGTTTCAATTCCTTAATGGGAGACGGGTGATCATCCACCCTGAGATCGATATACCGATCATTGAAGCCACCATATCCACCGTTTTCTTTCACTACTAGAAGTGCAGCAGACTGCATGCCCCGGGAATCACCACCAGCGTCCTGACCGGCATCGAGTGCATGGAGTAATCGTTCAGCAAGAGATCCGGTTGTCGACTCAAATGTCTCTGCCATCGCTTTTACGGTATTTTCATCTACTAAAATATTACCTTGAGCAGCAAAGTGTTTACCAGTTAGTCCACCAGCCCAGTCATAGCATCCTTCCCCTGTAAAAGTGGCGGGATTTCCACCAGCATCAATCAATCCCACCTGTCGTAATGGACGCTCGGGATCATCCTTTGTGATGATATCCAGCGCTTCCTCTGCCGTCTTCCCTTCTTCCATTAATTGAAGTGCATGAGGCCCGTACGAAGTATTCGCGTAAGACTGAGTCGCCACGGCTCCTACTCCCGCTTTCGCAAAAGGTACGACAGAACCAACACCGAGGAATTTGGATTGTACCGCAATCCCCCACTCTTTCTCTTCCGGGTCATAGCCTACAATGGAATACGTCATGATGGAGCCCTCCTTTAAATTAAAGCGTCAGGATTTAATCCTTTTAGCTCTTCTACTACAAATAACCCATCTTTCCGAATTAAAACATCATCGAAGTAAATTTCTCCTCCGCCATATTCCGGACGCTGGATGCAAACCATATCCCAATGTACATTCGAACGGTTTCCATTATCCGCCCCTTCATAGGCCTGTCCTGGTGTGAAATGGAAGCTTCCGTTTATTTTTTCGTCAAATAAAATATCGAGCATCGGCTCATTGATCTTCGGGTTTACACCAAGTGCAAACTCCCCAATGAAACGGGCACCCTCATCTGTATCCAGAATATCGTTCAGTTCCTTCGTTTTATCTGCCGTTGCTTTCACGATCTTCCCGTTTTCAAACGTCAAAGAAACGTTGTCAAAAGAAAATCCGCGATACAGTGTCGGTGTATTGTATGTTATCGTACCATTTACACTATTCTTCACGGGAGCCGTATACACTTCCCCGTCCGGAATATTCCGTTCTCCAAAGCACATGACAGAGGGAATATCCTTGATGGAAAACGTAAGGTCCGTCCCTTCACCTGTAATCCGTACTTTATCGGTTTTATCCATCAGCTCTTTAAGAGGCTTCTGGGCTTCTTCCATCTGCTTGTAGTCCACCGTACAGACTTCCAGAAGATAATCGAAGAACGTGTCATAACTCATCTTCGCTTTCTGGGCGAGTGACGGGTTTGGATAGTTTAATAGAGCCCATTTCTTATTTTGAATGAGATAGTCATTGGATTCTTTCATATGGGGCATGAGGAGTTGCCACTGTTCGGCCGGAACTTCACTCATCTCCGCATCATTTGCTTCGCTTGAAATATTGAGAAACGCGTCGATATCCTGATATTTATCCATATTCCATTTATTTTGCAGAATCATTTGGTCCGGTTTCGCATGAGTGCCCATGATACGCAGTAACTCCTGATCGCCGAGCTCGTAGTATGGAATCACCCCCATCTCATACGCTTTCTGGAGAACCTCCTTTACAAGCGGTTTTGTGGAATGCTCTCCCATAATATAGAGCTTCTCCCCTTCTATTAATTTCAAGGAATGGGTCAGCAGTACCTCTGCCAACTTCTCTAATCTTGGATCTCTCACTTGGTTTCCCCCTAGAATTTGTCTACCTTCAAACTTCGACAAAAAATGGAAAAAACCTCCTTTGGAATTGAAAAATCCTGCGGTCAACGTGACCGCAGGATTTAAGGTTATCAGTTTGTTTCGATCAAGCCATACTTCCCGTCACGACGCTTGTACACAATATTCGTTGCGTTAGTCTCTGCGTCCGTGAAGATGAAGAATGTATGACCCAGCATGTTCATTTGAAGGATCGCTTCTTCGCTGTCCATCGGTTTAAGATTGAACTGCTTCGTTCTTACTACTTCCGTATCGTCCTCTTCCTCCAGTTCAACCGCAGCTGCACCATTTGGAGAAACGTGATTCAGATCTTCCTGAGCCGCGAAGAACTCCTTCGGGCTGCCCTTCTCACGCATTTTTCGGTTCACTCTTGTTTTATGTTTGCGAATTTGACGCTCCAATTTATCTACAATCAGATCAATGGCCGCATACATATCCGTGTTGCGTTCCTCTGCACGTAACACTAATTGCGGCATTGGAATAGTCACTTCAGTTTTCGTATTTTTATCAGGATACACTTTTAAATTAACATGTACATTTGCATCAGGAGTTTCATTAAAGTAACGGTCTAACTTGCCAATCTTCTTCTCCACGTGTTCGCGAATCGCTGGAGTTACCTCAATGTTCTCGCCTCGAATGTTGTAGTTCAACATGTAAACTCCTCCTTTTAAAAATAAAGCTATGTTTATATATTCTCCATTCCCTTTATGAATCCTTCTTAAACTTTCTAAATTTTTTGTCAACTTTCCGTAAAGTTTGTAATACGGTGTCGAGAGTGTTGATGGTTGTGGGATTGGAGATTGAAAGAGTGAGGTGAGGGTTGCGAGTATGTAGGTTCACCTTTCACTCTTTATATTATTATTTTCTCACTTTTGGGAGAGAATAAACGGTGGGAATTTGGAGGTTTTGTGAATGGTTTGGGGCGGTTTTGTGAAAGGGGGTTAGAAGTTTAACTGTTAAAAATAGCGGTGGATTTGTCAGTTGAATTTTGTTCTTTTTTTGCCTGTTAAATAATATTAGAATTTCAACTGTTAAATTTCCAGTCATATTTAACAGGCAAATTAAAAGTTGTTTTCATCTGTTAAGGCCAAAACGTAGAAACACCTGCAGAACTCAGTAGGTGTTTTCTTATCCTCAGTTATTAAATTGCTTCAACCTAATTTCCACATAAAATTTATAATGATTTTTCGAACCATTATTCATAAATGAAAGTATTTTTCTTGTATCAACATGCTTATTCTCTCTATTAGTAATAAAGGATCGATAACTGGACCATTGATATTTTTCGGGTTCAGTTGCAATACCGGCTCTCACAGGATTTAAGTGAATATAGCAGCTTGTGTCAACCATTTGCTTGTTGTTCCGTATAATGACTGATTTAAAACGTCCTTGAAAAAGATGGCCTTCAAACCCATTTCTCTTATTAAAATAACGGGCATAACGGTAATGGATATATTGTATGATCTTGCCTGGAGGTTCATCGATGGTTTCAATCAGGAGATGAACGTGATTGGTCATGAGGCAATAGGAGTGAAGAATAAAGGGGAACTTTTCTTTTGCATCTTCTACAATTTCTAAATACTTTAAACGATCTTCCTTGTTACGAAAAATGGTATATCTCCGATTTCCTCTTGCCGTAATATGATAGATATAACCAGGGAACCACTCTCTTTTATTCGCCATGTCAACATCCTTTCTACTTTTGGTATCTCTATCTTCGACATACTTATACAAAATTCCTGCTAAGCGTGGAGTTTGCCTGTTGAATTAGCTCTGAAATTTAACAGGTAAATAATCCAGAACATTTGCCTGTTAAAAAACCTGTGATATTTAACAGGCAAAATCACCTTAAACTTAACAGACAAACAAAAAAAGACCTGCTCTCTAATACAGAACAGATCCACTAAACATCCACATCCCTCCTACCAAAATACCACCCAGCCAATCCACCAAACCCAACCAAATACACCGCAATCACCCCAACCGAAAACATAAACGTCATCCCTTCAAAAGGTGGAGTTCCGAAGAAATACTGTTGTAGATCGGTATTGGCAAACAACAAATACCTCCCCCATTCCATTCCCCGCTCGTTCATGACAATCAATAACGTTCCTGCGGAAAACGTCAGAAAGAGGGTCGTTCCAATGGCAAAGGAGCTGCTTCTCGTCAGCACTGACAGAGTGAAAGCCACAGAACAGATGACAATCAGTTCAAGGAATCTCAGGACATAAGCGCCCGCTACCAGGAAAAAGTTTACGTTGAATTCAAAGAAGCTGTCGTAGAACCACAGAGCGCCCAGTACGGCCGAAAATAAGAAATGGGCAGAAGTAAGAGTTGTTGCTATGACGATAACGGCTAAGTATTTGGAGAGAAGTATCTTCACACGGTTGACAGGCCGTATGAGTAGCAGCTTGATGGTACCTGAAGAAAACTCATTGGATACGATGTCACCTGCTATGATGAGGCAGAAGACTTGTAGGACGATGATAAGGTTTGAGCTGATTCGCATATACTCCCAGAAGGAGAATTGGATTCCTTCGAATAGCATGTAGACGAATAGGGATGCGATGGAGTTGATGAATACGATGATCCCAAGGGAAATCCACATGCGGGGAAGGGATAGTTGTTTTAAAAGTTCATTGGTGACTAGGTTGATCATGTGTCTTCATCCGTTTCGTAATTGATTTGCCAGTTTCTTGGGAGCCACTCTCAAATAACCTTCGTGAATTAAGGCTACAATTGCTTGCCATCCTACTTCCTCTGTCTCTACTAGCACCCAGCCATGCCTTCCGATATATGGCGCTTTAGTGTAGCCTTGCTGCTCGAGTAAGATTTCTTGAGTAGTGGGGAGCGTTTTTATAGATAGGGAGAGATTATTCTCCTCTCCTATTATCACAAATGGCTTGTCCTTCACCCGGAAAGAAGTGTGTCCAAAGCCGTCTATATGTTCATGAACTTCAGGGTAGGTTCCGCAAAGACTTCTGATTTCATCTACCAGACTATTTTCCATCAAGTCTTCCTCCAGCATTTTTCTATTATTATAGCATGAGTGTATTTGGAAAAAGAAAAAAGCCTCGAAGATTCGAGACTTAGTGTGTTAGATAAGGATTTAGTTCGTTATCAATAGATGCTTTCCATGTGGAAAAGGCTGGTGACAGTTTTTCCTGCACGATACTTTGTTTGACCTCATTGTTATCTAGCTGTCCGTCCAGTCTCCATGCCTGATCTGTCACAGTATCAAATCCGGTTAGAGCTTTCTGAATGCCTTCCCGGCCATCAAACATTTCTTTCAACAAGCCATTGCTTTCTGAAATCTGACCGATAGCCACGAAGACATCCGAAAGGACCCGGTCCCCTTCTGTTTTGCTTAAATCAGTGAAACTTGCCTTCACATACTTCAGTGCTTCTTCGATTGTGTCGAGCATTCCGACGTATTGGCTGACCAATTCGTACTGTTTTTCGTCTAATTTCGTTGTCAAAGAACCACCTATTTCTTTTTATCGTAGAACATTCCATCATATTGCAGGGATTCATATGGATTTGAATATTTTTGAACGGAAGTTTTTTTCTTCGTTAACCCATTCATATCTCGCTTGATTTCCAAACGCAGTTGAGACAACTGCCGATCAATCTGATGGTTCCAGGCAATCATCTGCTTGCCGAGCTTCTGCTCATCCTGAGTATAAGGCGGCTTGATTGTCCCAAGTACACTCTGTCTTTTCTCTAAAAGAGATTCCACTTCCTCAATCGTAGATTCCCTGTTTTCATCAGTCACCTGTTCCAATGCTTCTTTCAATTGCTTCGTGATCGTATAGCAAAGAAGGACCGAGCTCATTACGCCTGTCCACCTTGTCCGGCATGCTGTTTCTGGCGGTTCAGTTGAATGACTTGTTTCCATGTGTCACGGAAATCAGTGATGAGCCCCTCTACTTCTTCTAAAATAACCAAATCATTCTTGATATTCGCTTCTGTTAAGCGACGGTTGATGTAGTCGTAAAGGGACATGAGGTTCTGTGAGACTTCAAGATCCGTGTTTAATGTCACCATCAGTTCATTTACGATGGCTTGGGTCTTTTGGATGTTGGTATTTTTTAGCTCAATATTTTTTTCTTCAATCGCTTTTTTCGCGATATGAATAAATTTCAGGCTTCCGTTATAGAGCATAAGGGTGAGTTCACCTGGTGATGCGGTGTTGACCGAGTTATTCTGGTATGTTGCATACGGGTTGTTGATGGCCATAGTGACACTCCTTTATTTATGATTAGCCGCCGAATTGGTTCATGAGGAACATGGATTGTTGGTTGGAACGCTGAATGGCTTTTTCCATGGCGGTGAATTGACGCCAGTAGCGGTCTTCGACTTGAATCAGCCGATCCTCGAATCGATCCATTTGGCCGTCCATGTTATTTAGTAAGCGGCCCAAAGTAAATGTATTATTGGTGCTCGAAGCTTTCCCTGCTTTTTGCTCAATGCTGTCCATTGTATCTTTCAACGTATCACGCAAACGACGTGCGATACCTTGTTCATTTGACGTCGCGCCATCTTTAGCGAAAATCTCATAGATCGCATTTGGGTCTTTGGAAATCGCTTCTTTCAGTTTGCTTTCATCAATAATCAGCTTTCCGCGATCAAGGTAGTTACTTGAAGTTTTGATACCGATTTGGGCTAACTGGTCAACACCTGATGTTCCACCAGAGATTGGTGTGTACATGTCCGTTCTCATTTTGTTGAGCCCAGACGTTAGAACGGAATCGTTTCTCAGAGTACCGCTGCGTGACTTTTCTTCCCATAATTCGATTTCTTTTTCTTCCATTGACTCTTTTTGTTCAGCAGTAAGTGGTTGGAAATCACGGTACTTCTTTTCATTCACTTCTCCGTTAACTTTTTCGATGAGTTTGTTGTATTCGTCGACGAATTTGACGATTTTTTCCAGGATTTTGTCGGTGTCGGGTTGTGAAGCGAAAGTTACATTTGTATTGGATGCGTTCTTCAGTGTCAGTTCAAAACCATTGATGGTAAACGTGTTTGACGACCGTTCAGTTGCCATTCCGTTGTATGTAAATTTGGCATTTTCACCAATGGAACCCCGATTATTAGCCAGGGCAACATCATTATCTGCATCCAATTTCAGGTGTGTGGTAAATAGATCACCCTGTAACTCGATCTCAGCTCCACCGGCATTACTTCCTGTATTTTTACTCATCACTGACATTTGCTTTGTATGCTGGTCATAAAACATCGTCACACCTGTTTGCGCATTGATTTTGGATATTAAACTGTCCAATGTTTCATCTTCAGCATTAAATTTAATTTCAGTAAAATCAGACGCCATCGTTCCGTCTGCTTTGATTGTCTTCACTTTAATGCTTTGCTCACCAGTCATTCCGAACGATTCACTCAATTTTTTCTTAGAATCTAATGCCCCACCGTCAGACTGAGTAATGCCTGAACTGTACATAGTAGCAGCAGTAGCCAGCTTCTCAACTTTTAATGTCCCGGTAAAATCGGTAGTTGAATTGATGTTTTTAACCGAAACTTCATTCGGATCTGAGACTGTAACTGACTTCTGCGTATACGTCCCCTGCTTCATCACCCCATCAAAAATAAGATTACTGAAATCAAACATCATCTTATTCATGTCCCGGTAATCATCACGCTGCCACTCAAGGTATTGCTTCTTTTGTTCCAATTTATCTAAAGGAATTCGTTCCGCCTTCATTAAGTCTTTTATGATTTGATCCGTGTCCATACCACTGGCAAGGCCACCAATTCGCATATCAGCCATATGTATCTCCTTCCATTAAACCTTCTTATCGACCAATAATCCAACAAATTCCGTCATCGCGGCATGCATATCTAGCATTTTCTTTGCTGGTATTTCCTTCACTATCTCCTGCGTACGATCATCAACAATGGTCACATAGTATTCTTTCAATTTATCATGAAATTCAAATTTGAGGTGTGTATTTGAAGTGGCCATAAACTCATTCATCCCATGAACGACATCTTCCAATTTTTCTTTGGTGACAGGTTCTTTGGTTGTGGTTTCTTCATGGTGTCGCTCCTGTGCTTGAATTTGTTTCACTTCTTCGCTTGTTTGGTTCTCTAATTTAGTAAATGATTGTATTCCTGAAACTCCGCCTGTCACTTTATCAATCATCGTTTGATCCTCCTGAGGGTTATATGGGTTATATCGGAGTTTTTTGGGGGAAGTTTAGGCTAGATTAGCAGAAATAAGTGGGATTTAGAGTTATATCAGTTATATAGAGGGTATAATTAAAAGGAACGAACGTTCTCTTTTTTTTGGGGGGGACAAAATGTTGGCGTGTGCAGAATTCTTATCTATGGTTTGTGGAAAATTGCTAGGTGATGGATGCATTGTAAAACAAGAAGGAAGAAAACCTCGTTTCCAATTCATACATGCAATCAAAGACAAAGAATGGTGTTATTACTGTTACTCTAAGTTTAAAGACTACCTTCCCTTAACAGGTCCACATTATAAAAGAATTGAAGATAACCGTGTTAAGGCAGGTTATACAGAATCATATTACGTACAATCGCGCATTCATGACCACATAACCACCTTAAGATCAATCTGGTACAAGAATGGAAAGAAAGTTATACCTTTTGAGTTCTTAATGAAACATCTGACTCCTCTCGCACTTGCATGGTGGTATCAAGATGACGGTCATCTCAAGAAAGACTCTACTATTCCTCGAAAAATCATACTTTCGACTGACAGTTTTACACCTACTGAGAATAATCAATTATGCCATTTATTGAAAGGTGAATACTCATTACTCTTTTCAATAGACAAACAAAACCGGATCATTCTCTATGATCAGTTTCAGATTCAATACTTTCTCTATTTAATCAGTCCTTACCTCCACCCATGCATGTACAGAAAGTCTATTACCTCTTGTGAAATATATAATTGGATTTCAAATTCGAAGCGGACTACCATTTATTTACCGGACCACATAAATTTAATTTCTCCTACAAGAGAGATTATTGAAAAGCTATCAGTGCTTCCAGATATTTTTACGGCCATTAAAGGTAGTGACTTTTATACTAATGAGTTACTAACTTATCGAAGTCTACTAAAACATCTGTTACTAAGAAACCCTATCAAATTGTCGTTTCTGAAGAAAATCTTCAGAACCTTTCTATATTAAATAAAATGACCGGATTAAATGCTAGTTTTTTGGCTCACTTATGCTTTATGGAAGGACGACCGATATTCTCAAAGTAAAAAGAGACCCTAGTGATACTAGAGTCTCTAATAAAGAAGTCACTATTAACGAAGAAGTTGTAAAACTCCTTGAGGCTGCTGGTTGGCTTGCGCTAGCATAGCTTGAGCAGCTTGAGAAAGAATAGAATTCTTCGTTTGGTTCATCATTTCTTTCGCCATCGTGCGAACATTTACTTTCATAAATGACCAGACTATATCTTCACCCTCAATAAATAGTAGGGGTTGGGCACTTCGGATTCACAATGCTGATGACCATTGTTTCACCTACGGATTTCATCACCATGAGCTTAGCTTTTAGATGGTCTATCCTAGTCGTTGAACCTTCTCCACTCTTTCAAGACAGGAGCTTGGCTGCTGATTGCCCAATCTTCTCTTTTGTTAAAGCCATCACGCTTGTCGTTTCCAACTACGTTGTGGCAAGAAAAGCTCTAAGGGTTTTCCAGCAATTCACCCAATTATTATCTCTAGCCGTTACCAGCCAGGACGACTGTGCTTGTTGCTGTTTAGGCAGCTAAAGCATAATCTACGTCACGGATACGAGATTCCGCTGCTGTTAGGTTTTCGGAAGATGTGTTTAGGTTGTTAATAGTATGCTCTAAACGGTTTTGATTTGCACCAAGTTTAGAACGTTCTTTCGAGACCTTTTGTATTGCTTCGTCAAGAACACTAACTGCCGTACCGGCTTGGCTCTTTGTAGACACTTGCAAATTTCTAACTCCAAGGGTATCTGCTCTCATGTCCTCAAATGATAAGTTTAATGTTTGACCTTGATTTGATCCAATTTGAAAGTCTGCACTTCCATCAGCACGTACATCTTTTGCTTCAGTTTCAGTAGTAAAGTTAGAAAGTGCGTTAGAAGCAGCTTCTTTTCTTACACCTGCAGAACTTTTAACTTCAATAGTAAAACCATTAATTTGACCAGCTGTTCCTGCACCGGCAGCTGTGATTTCCATTTGATTACCAGTTACTGTATCAAATGCTGCTGAAGCTGATCCTTCACTAGTTATCGCTGAAAAAATATCATCAATTGTGTCACTTGAAATATCACTTACATCTAATTCAGCTGTATGTTGAGTACCATTAATAGACCAAGTTGCAGTGATTTTATCACCATCTGCAATTCCTAAATTGTTCCCATTTGCATCAACAAGTGAGTCTAATGTAGCACCTGTAACATTAGCTGTGTTCATTGTATTTGAGATTTTATGAGTTGCTGTTGCTTGACCAGCTCCCATATCACCGTTCAATAATTTTTTAGTATTGAACTCAGTTTGTTCTCCAATACGTTGTATCTCTTCCCCAAGTTGATTAATTTCATCTTGGATATTGCCGCGATCTTCAGCAGTATTTGTATCATTTGAAGATTGAACAGATAATTCTCGCATACGTTGGAGAATATCATGAGTTTCATTTAGCGCACCTTCAGCTGTTTGTACCATGGAGATTGCATCTTGTGAGTTTTTCGATGCTTGATCCAACCCACGAATCTGTCCACGCATTTTTTCTGAGATTGCAAGACCAGCCGCGTCATCTCCAGCACGGTTAATACGAAGACCTGAAGATAATTTCTCCATAGACTTAGACTGAGCACCAGAAGCACTGTTTAATTTATTGTAAGTATTAAGCGCCGCAATATTATGATTAATTCTCATACAAAAATTTCCTCCTTGAAAGTAAGTTCACATCCTTGTGAACTATTCATTTATTAGTTTGCAACAAGTCACAAAGGTCGGCCGCCCTTCTCCTCATTGCTTACAATACTATTATCGGTTGTTTCGACTAGTGTTTAATAGTTTCAGATAAATAATTAATCATTTTTTGGCAAAAGATTAAACAGATTGTCGATTCCTTTCGAAGCTTCGGTGTTTTCCTCCTGAATACAAAGGTAAACTTCTTTCCGATGGATATCTACGTTCTTTGGTGCGTTGATACCGAGTTTCACTTGATCACCTTTTACAGAAATGACCGTTAGCTCAATGTCATCCCCAATCTGAATGCTTTCTCCCGTTTTTCTTGTCAGTACTAACATCCACTCACCCCTTCTTTCCTGCAGGCTGAGCAAAGATCAGGTGCTTGGTTTGATAGTCTGAGTTTGTTAAGATGACTTGTTTACCTTTACGATTTGCCATGTTAAGAATGATAGGGGCCTGTAAATTAGCTGTAGATTCATTAAGCGTTTCTCGTACAGTAAGAATAGAAAGCACCTGCACATCTTTTTCAGAGGGTTTACCTAGAGACTCCAAACTAGCCTCGTCTAACTCAAAATCATAATCTTTAAAAAATACAAACGGATCTGTCACTACAAACCCGAGTTGAGATGTTACCACTGATTGCAATATATGAAACCACTCATTTTCCGGAAGTGGCAACAATACAAACTGCTTCTCTTCCCTAAACCCTGGAATCCCGTGTTCAAATGTCAGAACATCTTCTGACTTCACTACTATTTCCCCATGATATTTCGTATTGATTTTCATCCGCTTCATTCCTTCATTCTATATTTCTTGTTCGTAGTTGATACCTACGTGCTTCAAATTAGCAAAATCAATTTGTAAGTCTGCATATCGCTTCAAACTGACATCCACTCGGGCAGGTGTATACTGTATATTAGGCTTTTGTGGACGAGAGTTATTCACGACTTTTTGAGGTTCAATGTTCACCTTCACACTTCCAGGGTCATAGCTGATTTTGACGCTCCCTGCAGATGGAATCCATCCTATATTGAACTCATACATCGGATTCTCACTGTTCCTTTTAGCCTGGGCAGCAATCGCTCCACCGCCATTCTCGATCATCATCAGTTCATCCCCGTCCTTGGCGACACGGGCAAGTCCCGACAGCCAGTCTTCATACCCTTGTTGGGAATATTCTTCTATCCTGCGGCGCACCGATTTCAAGTCCATATCAGCTCGTGCCTCAGTTTGGTCTATGGTCAGTTTGGAAGGCTTACGTTCAATTTCCATCTTTGCCTGCGGCTGCTGGATATCCAATTCTACCGGTGGCTGTTCAATGTCCATCCGCCCTGGAGTCGTCCGGATGCTCAGGGCAGCTGATGTGGACTGCAATCTTATTTGTGGAACGTTCACACATACTCACCTCCATATAAAAAGGAACTGACCCTAAGGTGACAAAACACCTTAAAGGGTCAGTCCCCTTGCTTTTATCGTAGAAAATCCATTAATGTCGGCTGAATGATTCTGGCTCCGACGCTTAGTGCTGCGCGATGTACGCTTTCCTGGGTTTTCAAATCCGTGATGACGCGTTCAATGTCAGCGTCTTCGTTGTCAGAAAGGATTCGGCTTGCTGTTACTTCCTGTTGACCCAGTCGGTCGTCTACCATTTCAAGACGATTATAACGGGCACCTAGTTCAGAACGTTCTGCTGATAACGTGTTCATGACATTATCCAGATTCTCAAGCTCTGTATCAAGGGCCGCGTCATCTCCCGACTCCAATGCTTTTTGGATATTGTGCACTGTATCAAACAGTTTCTGATTAAACACCTTATTAGGATTAACATTGGCTTTTAAAGAAACACCTTGTGAAACCTCTACAGGATAAGCATCGATAGCACCGCTTCCTAAATTATCAGCAACTTTAGGAGCACTGCCATCTGCAGGATTCCCGTCCTTAATCGGTGAATTCCCAACATCCGTTCCATGAAAAATATATCTTCCCGCTACTTTCGTTTCAGCAACACTGACAAGGTCATTTTTAATCTGTTCAATTTCAACAGCTACGGCTTTTCGGTCTTCCGGGCTTAACGTTCCATTTTTCCCTTGAAGCGTCAATTCACGTACACGCTGCAAACCTTGATTCGCCTGCTCGATTCCGGACTCTGAGTTTTCCATCCACAGGTAAAGTTCCGATAGATTCCGCTTATACTGCTCAATCCCAGTCAGATTCGAACGATAAAACATCCCCTTCATCGCAACAACCGGATCATCCGATGGCTTCGTAATCTTCTTCCCTGTCGCCAACTGGTCCTGCAGCTGCCCCATTCGTCCATAAGAGGAGCTGAGGTTTCTCATCGAGTTCGCTGTCAGCATACTTTGAGTAACACGCATATTGTTTCACCTACCTATCTTCCAACGGTCCCCATGCCGTTAATGATTTTATCGAGCATTTCGTCCTGCAGTGTGATCATTCTGGCAGAGGCGTTGTAGGCATGCTGGAATTTGATCATGTCGGTCATTTCTTCGTCAAGGGACACACCGCTGACGGACATGCGGCGTTCGTCCACCGCTCCTCTTAAAACGTTGGAGTTGCTTGCGAGTCGCACGGATTCTTGTGATTCTACGGCCATTTTTCCGATCACGGATTCAAAGTGCCCTTGGAATGAGGCTTCTTTTTCACCATAAGGCAGTTTAGTCGTAGTGATGATGTCGGCAAGCGCCAGAGCATTTGATGCGTCACCAAGTGTGGGATTATCTGCACCCGCTGTGGCGATGTTATCGAGGTTACTCATTTCATCGGCAACCTGTAATCTTTGAGCGAATCCTGCTTTAGGCACACCGTCCAAATCTGCTGCGGCATTCATTGCATCCTGGAAGAACTTCGGTGTATCCGGAGTATCGTTGTCAGGATCAAAGTTTGGATCGTTCATTTGTTCAGGTGTGAAACCTTTTTGATGCTGGTCATTGAATGCTTTGGCAAATTCATACGCCATGCTGTCCAGTTCATCGAGCATGCTGATGTAGGAGCCTTCTGCTTCACCGTCTTTATTTTTGAAGCCGTATGTGTCGACAAGAGCTCTCAGTTTCCCTTCGCCTTGTGATAAGAAGTCTTTGACGTCGAGTGTCTGGTTTCCTATTGTTACGGTATCCACCGTGTTTTGAGGGCCATCATAGGTAAGCTTAAGTTCATTGACTCCACCTTGTCCGACCAGATTGACGGCCAGGTTTCCATCTTTACTGACCAATGTGACCGTGACAGCACCTTCTGCGATAGGTGAAGACGCTCCTCCATTGGATTGGTAGCTCGTTTGGATGGAAACATGTTGTGAAAGTTCATCGATCAACCGGTCCCGTTCATCGTATAGATCATTCGGCAGATAGCCGTGTGGTTCAACATCAGCTATTTGTTTATTGATGTTATCGATTTGTCTGGACAGGGAATTGATTTGTTTTTCACTGACAGACAGCTCATTTTTCAGGTCGCCCCGGACACTCGTTAAGGATGACGATAAGTAGTTGAATGTTTCAGCAACTGCTTTTCCTCTTTCGACAACGACTGACCGTGCACCTGAGTTGGACGGGTTAACGGCTAAATCCTGAAGGGACTGCCAGAACATATCCATCGTTTTAGATAAGCCTGAATCCGATGGTTCATTCATGACCTCTTCCATCTTCTTCATCGCTTCCATTTTTGTTTCCCAGTAGCCAAGCTTTTGGTTTTCACCTCTATACTGCATGTCCAGGAATGAATCACGCACGCGTTGAATCGAACCGGCGTCGACTCCCGTTCCGATTTGACCTGGGATTTGCGGACGGTTCATGGAGGGGGCAGGATAAGGTGTCGTTTGTTCAAAATTGACTCGTTGACGGGTATATCCAGGAGTATTGGCGTTGGAGATATTGTGACCGGTTGTATAAAGGGCGCCCTGCTGGGTGTACATGCCTCGTTTTGCCGTTTCCAGGCCCATAAAAGTGGATCGCATGGTGTTGCCTCCGTTTCAATTAGTAAGTGCTATGCTTTCGAATCAAACATGGATCGTCCAGTTGGTGATTTCTTTTCACCGTTTGGACGTGAATAGGTTGATTGATCCGGCTGCGGTTGCGTCATGGATAGATTCATATTCACGAATTGAAGAGATTGATAGACAAGCTTTTGATTCAGCTCATTTCGGACTTTCAACTCTCCGATGATTCCGACTAATTTTTGCTGCCAATGGGCGAGCGTTTCTTGGTCTTGGGGTGAACTGTGCTCGATACACTGAGATATCGTGGGTGCCCCGTTAAAAGGCACTCCCCTTGATTGAAGATAGTGACTGGATTCCCGCTGTCGGTCCGCTTCCACCGTATTGATGGCAGCCAAGTGCTTTTGTTCATCCTTCAAGACACGATCGAGTTCACTCATATCACCTTTTTTGATGACGTCCGTTTTATCCATTGAAAGATCGAACAAACTTTTATGCAGCTTATATAGTTTTGCAAGAGTTGTCGTTAGATTGGTTGCTGACATGTTTGTTCGCTCCCTTTTTATTGTCCGTTATAGAAATTCTTCAATCCTTTAGCAATGGCTCTGGGATCGATGGTGTAGTTCCCGCTCTGAACCTGATCTTTTAACGCTTCCACTCTTGCCTGGCGCTCTTTGCCGAGTTTAGAAACCTCCTGCATCTCTTTGGCTGCAGAAGAGATTTCGATTTTGTCGGATGCCATTTTCTCTGATTTGCCGACCTGGTCCATCTTGTTAAGATTCCGCTTATAAGGATTGATGTTCTGATTTCCGATATTGTTAATCTTCATCATTTTCTCCTCGCTTTCATCACGTCCATTGTTTCTACCTAGTATATCGGATAAAAACGTGGTTTGTTTAGCTTTAGAGCCTGGTTAGTTTTTCCTGATTTATGTGCTGACCTTCTAGTTCTTATCTCTCATGGTGTAATACGTTCTCTGACCGGATTCCTTTGATTTATTCTTCCATTCCTGCTCCGTTTCGAACTTTTTCAGATCACTGGCGAGTTCAGAGGAACAATCACTGCAAATCCGTCCCGTCCCAATAATCTTCCCGCATTTATCACAAGGATAACCCATATTCGGAAACTGCCTAGTCTGGATGCGGCCTTTTTTCACCCATTTATATAGAAGTTCCTCATCTACACCCGTCACTTCAATGACACGCTCCATTGTCGCAGCTCGGTTATCCCGCTTTTTTAAAAATTGATAGACAGTCTCGTACTTATTTTCTTCTTCTTTATAGCATTTGTCACACACATCACGGAATTTATTTTTCATAAAAATCGCGTTACATCGTGGACAATTGATGATTTCTGACATGATTGGTTCCTCCCGATAAAGCTTCTCTTATTCATTATATCGGAAGGAAAGAGGATTGCTTTAACCCCTGGCAAGAGTTAGGGAAGATACCTTTTCAGTCCCTGCTTCCCTCAAGAGCTTTGCCGCCTGCCTCAAGGTCGTCCCCGTCGTGTATATATCGTCAAACAGCAAGATGGATTTACCGTACAGATCGGATTCTTCTAACTGAAAAACCTGTTCCTGTCGAAGACGATCCTTCCGTGTCTTCTTCGACTGTTTTTCAGAATGTGAACGGGTCAGGATATTGGAGGGACGGACCTCTGCTTCTTCCAGTAAAGCGATAGATTGGTTGAACCCTCTCTCATAGAGGCGTTCATCACTTAGCGGGATGGGAATGATGAGGTCGTAATCCACTTTAGTGAAATAGGTTTTAATAGTATGTGAGAAGGCTTTTGCCAAGACGTAGTCCCCTCGGTACTTATACTTTGCCAGATACTCTTTAAGAAAAGCATTGTAACGATATAAAGAAAAATTCTGATGTAGAATCCCTTTCCACTCAGGATCCACTTCCCATCGATGACAGTCCAGGCACACGTCGCCCTTAATTAATTGCGGAGCCAGATCATCTAATGACCGGGAGCACCCCAAACAACGCTTCCCTTCTATCTTCACCAGCTGTTTATCACACGCATAACACAGAAATTGAGGTTCCCTGTAAAACAACCCTCTCCAGGACATGGTCTCAACCAGTTCATCATCACAATTCAAACAGTTATTGATCATGAAGCAATCCTCTTTTCCCAGCTTCTTTATTCATCTGATTGATATGAAGAAGGGCTTTGATCATCTCACCCGTTCGTCCGTAGTGATAATAGATAATGTCTCCATTTGGATAATCAGCACTGCGTCCTACTCTTCCAGCGATTTGCACGAGGGCGCTTTCCGTAAAAATCTTTTCTTCTGCTCCCAGGACGGCGACATCGATGTTCGGAATCGTCACGCCCCTCTCTAAAATGGTGGTGGTCAATAGAATCGGAATCTCTTTGTTTCGCATTTTCATTACCTTCTCTTTTCGTTCTGGGTCTTCGGCATGGACGGATTCGATAAGGAGATTCATTTCTTGAAATAACGGCAGGGCTTTTTCCATAAGTTCGACAGTCGGGAAGAAAATGAGGGCTTGTTTGGATTGCTGGAGTTTTGATAATGTCCATTTTTTCAAAGGATGTGGGATTCGATTTTTCTTCAAAGTCTTTTTCCAAAGACCGCACCATACAAACTTTGGGAGAGGGATGGGATGGCGGTGGAAACGGGCCGGGATCTGGATAAAGGAGCGCTTTCCTGCTGCACATTGCTTCTGTGTATTTCGATCAGGGGTAGCTGTAAGGTAGATAATCGAGGACTGAGGCTTACGAGCTTTTTCCACTGCCCATTGCAGGGAAGAATCATAGGAGTAAGGAAAGGCGTCGACTTCATCAATGATCATGACATCGAAGGCGTCATGGAATCGGTACAATTGGTGGGTGGTGGATAGAACAAGCTGGCCATAGGTGTTCCGTTCTTCCGAGCCTCCATAAAGGGTTGTCACCCCAGTTTCAGGGAACACCTTTTTAATCCGTGGAGACAATTCAAGGATGACATCCGTTCGAGGTGCGGCAATGCATACCCGTTTATTCTCCCTAAGAGCTTCATGGATTCCTTCAAAGAGAACCTCGGTCTTTCCAGCCCCGCACACCGCCCAAACGAGCAGGTCCTTACTTTCTTTAACGGCCAAAACCATTTGTTCAGAAGCTGTCTTTTGCGCTTGTGATAGAGTGCCGGACCATTTAAAAGTGGGAGTCGTTTCTGATGTTGGCGCCGGTCCTTTCCAGGTTATGAGTGGTGTGCACTCCGATACCCTGCCCATCATGATGCAGTTACGGCAGTAGGTGCACGGGGTGTGGCATCTGGAGCAGGAAAATGAAGCGAATAGATGGGGGCTGGTATTTCCACAACGGTAGCAACAGCTTTTTTCCACACCTTTTTGATAGGATACAAAGCCATTCACGTAGTGATCTTGAAGGGTGTCGATTGAAAACGGGAGCTCGTCCAGTAGCAATGAACGTCCGCTAAGAAAGGATTGAAGCTCTGGAGAAAAACGAAATGACAAGTTGAGAGGTTGAGGTGGAAGGAAAGGGAATTCTGATATTCTTTGTAGAACGGGGGTTTCATGTTCTATAAGGGGTTCTGGTATTAACCCATTATCTGCAAAAGCAAAGCGCAAAAACATCACTCCTTATCTTAGATAGTGATGTATTCTACATAAAGGGATGAAAATCCTGCCTAATAAAAATGGTGCCCGGCACCAAAACGTTGTTTTGCGCCGGGCACCGGGGAGTTAGGGATTGTACCTGGTACATGATGACCAAATTGTACCTGGTACAAAAAACGCAATTTGTACCAGGTACAATCAAAACTATCGACTCATCTTCCGAGCCCAACCCATTCCCATCGATCCCTCACCTAAATGAGTACCGATCACAGGACCGAAAATACTAACATTGAACTCCACATTCGGATACTTCTCTTGTAGCTCATTCTTCCACTCAATCGCATCTTCTTCTCGATTCGCATGGATTATGGATGCCTGAAACTCTTCTCCGGAAGCCACTGCTTCTTCAAGCAAAGACTCCACCCGCTTCAACGCTTTCTTCTTCGTACGGATCTTTTCAAACGGAACAATCACTTTATCAACAAAATGAAGTAAAGGTTTCACCTGTAAAAGGCTTCCAATGATCGCCTGAGCTTGTGATAATCTTCCACCGCGCTGCAAGTGTGCCAGGTCATCGACCATGAAGTATGCCTGTACCGATTGCCTCATTTCATCCAATAATGCAACGATTTCTTCAGCCGTTTTCCCTTCACGGCCAAGTTTGGCCCCTTCAATGGCATAGAAGCCTTGGATCATGCAGCTGATTTCCGAGTCATAGGGGTACACTTTAATACCCTCGACCATTTCCCCAGCTTGTACGGCACCTTGATACGTTCCGCTGATTCCACTGGATAGATGGATGGAAATGACGGCATCGTAGTCCTTAGAAAGCTTTTCGAATAGCTCGACGAATTTTCCGACAGGAGGTTGTGAAGTGGTTGGAAGCTTTTCCTGAGTGCTGACCTCTTCATAAAATTCACTTGCCGTAATATCAACTTCTTCTTGATAGGTTTCTCCTCCGAAAATGACGCTGAGAGGAATCATATGTATGTTCAGTTGATCACGCAATTCTTTCGGGATGTAGGCGGTACTATCCGTTACAATTGCCGTTTTCATAGAATTACCATCCTTATTGTTTATTTTTATAGCCCGTGCTGCGAGCTTGTCTAGTCTACCTTATGTATCCTTTTCATTTTATATGAAAACAAGTTGGTTTGCATTAGTTTCTCGGGAGTTTCGGCTCATCAAAACGAAACAAACGTTTGTTTAAGACTCTGAGCCCATATGGTACAAGGGGTCCCATGTCCTAATCAAACGTTTGTTTAAAGGTCTTACCTCGTGCCAACCGGCAATGAGGAGACGATTTTTTTCGATTTTCTTGACGATAGGAATACTCCTGCAAAAATGATGAGTAATCCCAGTATCAGGTTATGCGTGACAGGTTCCCTCAGAAGGACGAATCCCCAAATCATCGCGGTACCTGGAATCAAGTATGTCACTGTCGAAGCAAATTCCGGACTTCCATTCGTCATGATATAGAAATAAAGAAGCGTTGCTACGCCTGATCCTAAACAGCCTAATCCTACTATCCCCAGGATCATCTCTCCTGTTAATAAGTCTCCAATTGAGATCGGATTCGTCAACATCATACCCACAAAGCCTACCGCTGCCCCAATCAATAATTGAAATGTGGAAATGACAACGACACTCGTTCCGGCCAGATACTTTTTGGTGAACTGAGAAGCAAACGCATAGCTCATGGTGGCCAGCACCATCGTACCCACCCCTACAAAATCAGAAGTGAAGATCCCACTCACCTCGAAGTTCATCAGGACAAGAATCCCCATAAACCCAACGACAATTCCAATCCATTGATACCCGGTCAGTATGACAGAGAAAAACAGAAATCCTGCCAGCCCCGTCCAAATCGGTGTGGTCGCGTTTAAAATGGATGCCGTATTACTATTAATCTGTGTTTCACTTAAAGCGATCAGGGTCCAGGGTAACGCCGCATTTCCAATCCCAACGACGATCAGCTTCCAAATAGGTAGCGATTTCCTCTCTCCTTTTCTCCTCTGTATGAAAAAGATCGGAAGAAGCACAAGCGCCCCGGCTAAACAACGTAAGAATACTGTCCCCCACACACCAACGGGATCCACCATCCACTTGATAAAAACAAACGACATCCCCCAAATGAGACTTAAACCAATTAAGGCTACATATAATCTGGCCAATTCGCTTCCTCCTCCCTAAATTGTATAATTTAATAGTTAAATAGACGTTATAACATATTTTGTTAGTTCTATCCTATCTTACTTTGCTTAAGATGGGAACATTCTTTTTTCATATTTTCGACCTATAATAAAGCATTCTTTTCCAATTAATGAGGTTCATTCGAAGGGGATTCACATCTGCCAACTGAAACCATTTAACTTTCATGGGTTTTCGTCATATAATGGTGGGGTAGGATTTAACTTAGAGAAGACGAAAATTACTTTATAGGACTGATATAGAATGTACAATAAGGAAAAAGTGTTTGAAGAATTATCAAAGGTGATGCATTCTGACAATATCAAACGTGATGAATTGTTACGAGAGCATCTGTACACGAAGTTAGGCGGAAGAGCTGATTTCTTCTTAACGCCAACCACTTATGAAGAAGTTCAAAATATCGTGAAGCTGTCAAATGAAGTGGATGTCCCATTTACCTTGTTAGGTAACGGATCGAATTTGATTGTAAAAGATGGTGGAATTCGTGGAATTGTTCTTCATCTGAAAAACTTTAAAGACATCAAAACGACTGATCAACTGATTGTCGCTCAAAGTGGTGCAGCAATCATTGATGTATCGAGACGCGCGTTAGCTGAGAAATTATCAGGACTTGAATTCGCCTGTGGGATTCCAGGTACCGTTGGTGGCGCACTATTCATGAATGCAGGGGCTTATGGCGGAGAAATTAAAGATGTACTGGATTATTGCCATGTCGTCGACCGGGAAGGGAACCTGGTTAAACGTACAGCCGCAGAATTAGAGCTTGATTACCGTCACAGCAATATTTCTGAAAAAGGCGATATTGTACTGGAAGCAACCTTCAGTTTAAAGCCTGGAGACTACGAAGAGATCAAGGCCGTTATGGATGATCTCACAGATAAACGGGAATCGAAGCAGCCACTAGAATACCCATCTTGCGGAAGTGTCTTCAAACGACCACCAGGATATTTCGCAGGTAAGCTTATTCAGGACAGTGAGCTTCAAGGAACGAACTTTGGCGGCGCTGAAGTCTCCACGAAGCATGCCGGTTTCATCGTGAATAAAGACAATGCGACAGCCTCTGATTATATTTCACTCATTGAACACGTTCAAAAAACAGTGAAAGAAAAATTTGATGTGGAACTTGAACGGGAAGTACGCATCATCGGAGAAGATTTGGAATAAAAAAGTCAGGAATCATTGGATTCCTGACTTTTTTATAGGTTAATTTAAACATAAAAAAACAGTCTAAATAAATTTAGACTGAGCAGGGGCTAAATTCCAATTTTCTAGGAACCATTAGCTATCTTTTTTTGGCAACAGGGGCGGGCTTGGTTCTGCGAAACTCTCTCAATCTCGTGATTTGGGATTGAGATACCTTCGCATCCAGTTCATAAGCTTCTCGAGCCTTAAAATAGAGTAGCGACACAACTAATGCCCTCCTTTGAAAAATATTAGTTTCTTTTTACCCGAAAAATTCTAGATAAAACCAAATTCAGTGAAAAATTTCATTTTAATCATTACATTAGAAGTTATAGTTCCATAGTACCCTCCATTCTCCTTCTTCTATGGCTACAAAACAGGTTTGTGTGATCATCATTTCACCAAACTGACTATCAAAATACAAGTTCACTTCCGCTTTTCGGACATTTTTAAATTGAAGCCCTTCTTCGTTAAACGTAAACTCCTTCTCCTTTTCAATACTGCCGACCTCCACCTCAAACTCATCGACCCCCATATGTCCCATGAATACATGGTTTTTCGTCTGGATATATGAGGATTTGGGGAACTTATTTTGCATTTCTGAATGGAACAACTCCCATGCGTTACCGAAGTCACCGTCTTTTTCAAAATTGTAAAATTCTTCGATCACTTCTTCGGGTGTATCAGGTTCCTGGGTTTTTCCAATAAACATAAACAGAGCCACAACAAGCAAAATGGCAACAATTGCTCCGATAAATAGAGGAACCGGGCTTTTCCTTCTCATACATCCAACACTCCTCATCTATAATCATGCTTATGAAGGACATGTTAAATGTATGAAACAGAAATATTATGACAGCGTCTTGAGGTATAATTGCTCTTTCTTATCAGTCAGAAAAGTCTTATGTTCATCATTTCCAAGCATCTCAAACATCATGATTGATTTTTCTATATAAGAAAATGCTTGTTCGTAGTTCTCTTTCAGCTCGAAATTGTAGCTTAAATGATAATGTAGTTGTGCTAAACCATATAAGTGTTCCTCTTCAATGCACCACTTGATTGCTTCCCTGCAATGATCAATCGACTCTCTGTACTTCCCTAATCTTGTCAATACCCTTGCTTTATTATAAAGCAATCGGGTTTTAATTGATTTATCGCTTAGTTGTCCAGTAGTATGGATAGCATCCCTAACTTGATCATAATATTGAAGAGCTTTGACATAATCTTCTGTCCCTACATAAAAACCTCCGATCGTTAGGAGAATCTCCATTTCCCTTTCCGAAAGCGCTTTTTTACTGTCTCCCGTAAGAGAAAAGGCTTCATTTAACAGCTGAAAGGCTTCATCCTGATTATTTTCAATCTCAAATATATAGATTCCCTTGTGCCAATAAAGGAGTTGAAGGTTTTCCCTTTCTTTAAAAAGTGGATTGTTTTCTTCTGCTCTCACCAATTCGATCATTTCTTTATATCTGTGTTTTTTCTTAATTGACGCAATTGGCGCTCAACTTCCTTTATGTAGTCCAGACGGGGGGTTGTTCCTATCTCAAAGAAATAATTCACATCCACGCCAAGCTTTTTGGAAATTTGATAAAGTGAAGTGGCATTGGGATAGATGTCTCCCTTTTCAATCCGACTGATAAGTGCCTGTGTGCATATCCCTTCTCCTAATTCTCCTTGAGTTATACCAACAACCTGACGTAGCTCCTTTATCTTTTTACCAATGATGGAGTAATCCACGAGCCCTGCCTCCCTAGAAGTACTATTAAGTAAGAAAGTGATTAAGCCTGAAATTCATTTTCGATCTTTTCTTTTATTTTTTCTATATTCCCTTTGATAAAATTGGATAACTTCGGGTTGTATTGTATATCAAAAAGCATGGCTGCTTTATCTAGATAAGGCAGCGCTTCCTGATATCTCTCTTGCAACTCCAGGTTATACCCAATATGATAATTTAATTGCGCGAATCCATATAAAGTTTCTTCTTGAATAATCCACCGAATACCTTCTTCACAATACTGGATAGACTCATGATAGTTTCCGAGCCTCGTCAATACCCTGGCGATATTATATAAGAGCCTCGTTTTAATGGACTTGTCGTGAAGTTGGTCGTTATATGTTAAAGCATCATTTACACCTTGATAAATTTCTATTGCCCGATCATAATTGTGACGACTGAATTCCAGTATCCCCATACTGATAAAAATATTCATTTCACGCTCAGACATGGCCTTTTTCTTATTATATGTCAGGGAGAGTGCCTTCTCTAAAATACTCAAGGCTTCCTCTTTGTTTTGATCGACCTCATTCACATATATTCCCCTATGCCAGTAGAGAAGCTGAAGGTTTGTTTCATCTTTTAGAAATAAAGGATTCTTCTCTTCTGTTTGTACGATCTCGATGATTTCATCATATTTCAATTTCACTCTTAACTTCTTTAGTTGACGTTCAACTTCTTTTACATATTCAAGGCGGGGAGTCGTACCAATCTCGAAAAAGTAATTCACATCGACACCAAGTTTCTTGGAAATTTGATAAAGAGACGTAGCACTCGGATAAATATCCCCTTTTTCTATTCGACTAATCAGGGCTTGAGTACAAATTCCGTCTGCCAGTTCACCCTGAGTCAAACCCACGACTTTCCTCAACTCTTTGATCTTTTTACCGATGACAGAATAGTCCAAAAACCCACCTCCGAAAAATATTAATATTTTTATATTTTAACAGGAAACCTGCAAATTTTTTAGGTATATCCGCTTATATTTCCTCTTAAGGTTAAAAATCGCCAATACATGCATTTAAAATCTATGTTTTAATATATTTAACGACAAATTACAATACCTTTTGATGGCGCTTCTCCTTGTGGGAAGTGCTCTTTTTTTTAGACACTTAGCGACAAGCAAAAATATTAATATTTTTATATTAATATAGAAAAAGAAGATATTCGTAAGGAACTCCTCCATTTTTCAAGGAGAATCGTTCTACATCCATAATTCATAGTTATTCTATTTATGTTTTAATTATCTTAACGACAAATTACAATACCTTTGGACAGCACTTCTCTTTATGGGAAGTGCTCTTTTTTTTAGGGACGGACCTCTACTTGCTTTCATAGAGTCCTAAGGGGAGACCATCTGGATCTTCGAAAAAAGTGAATCGTTTGTGAGTGTAGGGGTCTATTCTTATTTCCTCCGTTTCAATACCTTCTTTTTTAAGAAGTCTTACAGTCTCTTCAATATCCTCTACTTCCAATGCTAAATGACGTAACCCTCTTGCTTCTGGATAACTTGGACGTGCTGGAGCAACAGGAAAGGAGAATAGCTCGATAACATATTCCCCATTCAACGCGAGGTCCAGCTTGTAAGAATTTCTCTCTTCTCTGTAAATCTCTTGTATGACCTCAAAACCCAGTTTGTTGACATAGAAGTTTTTTGATCTATTATAATCAGAGCAGATGATAGCAATGTGATGTATTTTTCTAAAGTTCATATGGTGACAGGCACCTCCTATATTTTATTAAAAAGAAAAAGAAGCAGTCACATAAACTGCTTCTTTCCGACAACCATTTATTTCATCGCATCCGTCAACACAGGTACGATCTGTTTCTTACGTGATACAACGCCTTTTAACAGCGCTGTATTGTTTTGAAGTGTTACATTAAATGCTTTTTCCACTTCAGCAGCTTTACTTCCAAGAGCCAATGCCGTTGAGTCATTTTCCAGGATGTCAGTCACAACCAGTAGGAAAAGATCCAACCCTTTTTCTTTGATCATTGTTTCCATCGCTGCTTCCACTTCTGCCTGGCGACCGAATACATCATTCACATCGACCACGTTGATTTGAGCCACTTCTACCTTCGCGTTACCCATCGAGAATTCTTTCGCATCAAGGGTTACAAGCTCCGCAACTGATTTCGTGCTCATGTTGGCACCGGCTTTTAACATTTCCAATCCGTAGACTTCAGCATCAACGCCAGCGATTTCAGCCAGTTCATTCGCTGCTGCTACGTCTTCATCTGTGCAAGTTGGAGATTTGAATAAAAGGGAATCCGAAATAATTGCTGAAAGCATCAATCCAGCCATTTCCTTCGTTACCTCTACTCCTTTTTCCTTGTAGATCTTATTTAAGATTGTCGCCGTACATCCAACCGGCTCTGCACGGTAGTATAAAGGATCTGCCGTTTCGAAGTTGGCGATACGGTGGTGGTCGATCACTTCAAGAACGCGTACTTCTTCGATATCTTCCGCACTCTGCTGGCGCTCGTTGTGGTCAACAAGGATAACCGTATCCGTTTCACCGGCAACCTTTTCAACCAAACGAGGTGCGTCAACGTTAAAATAATCAAGGGCATATTGTGTTTCACCGTTCACGTCACCTAAACGTACAGGCTCAACGTCCATCCCGATCTTTGTTTTCAGATCAGCATATACAAGTGCTGATGTAATCGTATCTGTATCTGGATTTTTGTGTCCGAAAATAAGTGTTTTACTCATCATCATTCTCCTAACTCTATGTAATGGTGACCATTGATTTCTCTCTATACATTTTCTTATATTACCATATATAAAAGCAAAACCGTATCCGTTGGGAAAGATTTTTTCCAATGATTATGAAGGCAATATTCCCAAATTCTGTGTTACTATGAGGACAAGGAGGTGATAAATAGTATGAATCAGGTATTACAAGCCATAAGAGAGTTGCAAGGGCAAATGACACGTTTTGAAGACAATATGAATGCACGTATGACGCAATTAGAAACTCGGATGGATAAGCTTGAAAGCCGTATGGATAAACTCGAAAGCCGTATGGGTGGGCTAGAAACACGCATGGACAAGCTCGAAAGCCGTATGGATGGGCTAGAAACACGCATGGACAAGCTCGAATCCCGAATGACCGTCCTCGAAGAAAGTCAGCAAGATACCCAGGATAACATCACGATTCAGGTAAAGGAAAATTGGGATCACAAAAAAGATCTCCATAAAGTAAAACGACGGGTGGGGATGGAGCAATAACCTCAGAACCTTTCACTCCCACTCTTTCCTCATGGATAAACTTCATCATTAATCGCCAAATGTAAAAAATATATATCGGGCACCACCATATACCTGACCAATTTTCATTCAATCTCCCTCATTAATTCCTTCCCAATTTCATCTTCATATTCCTCATACAAAGGATTAAGCTTCTTCAACCATTCTTCTTTTTCCGAATTCAACAAAATGTGGATATCCAAATCAGTATTTCTCTTTAATTCACGCATATGGTCATCGTTGATTTCTATGGAATGCCTGCGAATCCACTCCGTCGTTTGCTTCATCGCTTCTTCAATTTCTACCCGGTACTCTTCAGGTAACTCATCCCAAAATTCTTCGTTCATTAATACAACATAGCCTAAGTAAGTATGGTTGCTGACTGTAAGATACGATTGATGGTCATAAAGCTTCTTTGAGTAAATATTCGAAATGGTATTTTCCTGTCCATCTATAAATCCTACTTCTAAGTTCTCGTATGTTTTATTAAAAGGCAGGTGACTTACGGCAGCCCCCATCCTTTGATATTGATCCTTTATCACTTCACCCGGCATTGTACGGAAGTGGAGCCGATTGAAATCACCGGACCTGATCAAGGGTCGCTGACTATTGGTGATTTGTTTAAATCCGTTATACCAAAAGGTAAGTCCTTTCACGTTTTCTTGTTTTTCTACCTTTTTAAGTAATATCTCTCCTATATTCCCCTCAAATGCCCGTTGAACATCGTCATAGCTATTAAACGCAAAGGGTAAGTCGAACACACTATACTCTGGAACATAAGCAGAAACTTTGGACGTGGCAGGGATAATCATTTGAACATTATTATTTTTAAGGGCATTCCATTCACTGATATCCGAATAGAGCGAGCCGTTCGGGTAGATTTCAACCTTCACTTTTCCCTTGGTATTCTTTTCTACCAGTGCTTTAAAACGCCTGATTGCTTTTCCTTTCGGTGTGTTTTCAGAAACAACATGACTGACTTTAATGACGATAGCATCTTTCAGCTTTTCTTGATCGTCATCATATTCCGGGGAAAAGCCGGCCTGAGAATGAAAGCCAACAAAATAGGCTGTAGCAATTCCTGTTAAAATGAACAACCCTATAATGAAAAATGTTCTCATTAATTGGACCTCCCCTCTCTCCGTTCTACTAAAAATGGTACAATAACTTTGAATGAAGAGGAAGGAATATTCAGAATGAATCGAAAACAAATGCCCATCCGGTGGAAAATGACGATATTGTCCTTTGGTGTAGTCCTGTTTGCGCTCATCATTGGATTTATAATATTTGTAGGAAAAGCGATTGAAATGAAGAAAGAAGAGTTAGGAAATCAGGCACTTATTACGGCCAGAACAGTAGCGAACCTGCCTACCGTTCAAAGCCATTTAGAAGAACTTCGGGGATGGGGTGAAATCCAGCCCATTGTAGAAAATATCAGGACTGTAAATGGCTCTGACTACATCGTCGTCCTCAATATGAACCGGATCCGATACTCACACCCGTCCGATGAGCAGCTTGGAACCATCTCTGCAGGAAAGGATGAAGGCCCTGCTTTTGCCGAGCATAGTTATGTGACGACAGCTAAGGGGGAAATCGGTACGGCGGTCAGGGGATTCGTTCCGATCATGAACAATCAGCACCAACAAATCGGTGTGGTCATTGTAGGCATACTGCTCCCCTCTACACTCGATATAATGAGGAATCTTCAAAATGAACTTATCATTATAGGTGCGATCACTCTCCTGTTCGGCATCATGGGTTCATGGTTATTAGCAAGACAAATAAAGAAAGATACCTTTCAGTTGGAACCTCATGAAATTGGAAAACTCCTGGTGGAAAGGACCGCTACTTTTCAAGCCATGAATGAAGGCATCATTGCCATTGATAATCAAAGAAGGATCACTGTCTTTAATGAGAAAGCCAAAGACATATTGGTGTTAAATGGAGACCCCACCGGAAAATCCATTCAAGAGGTACTTCCTTCTTCAAAATTACCGGACGTGTTACACAAGAAGGAACCGATTTATCATGAAGAAATGAGATTAGAGAACAAAATTGTACTAAGCACCAGGGTCCCCATCTTGGTAAACGGAAGCATTGTCGGGGCCGTCGCCGTGTTTCAGGATCGAACGGAGATGACTCAACTGGCAGAAGAGCTGACTGGAGTGAAGGAGTTCGTTGAGGCATTGAGGGTCCAAAACCATGAACACCAGAATAAATTACATACCGTTGCCGGTCTGATTCAATTAGAAGAAGGAGAGAAAGCTCTCGATTATATCTTTCAATCCTCTCAAGAAGAGGAACACCTTACCGCCACCCTGACCCGGCAAATCAAGCTTGATAGTTTGACAGGATTACTATTGGGCAAGATCAGGAAAGGAAATGAAATGGGGATAGAAGTAAAGATAGACCCCGACAGCTACCTGGAATCCCTCCCCCCTCTTCTCGATGAACATGATTTTGTCATCATCTTGGGTAACCTGATTGAAAATAGCTTTTATGCCCTGAAAGATAATGGAGAATGTACCAAATTCATTCATATCTACTTAAAAGAAGACCCGGACACTTTTCATATTGAAATAGAAGATAATGGGGCAGGAATGACCGAAGAACAGCTTCCCCACTTATTTCAAAAAGGATACACTACCAAAGGAAAAGATGGCTCAGGCATCGGCCTCTACTTGATTCATAGCATTATAGAGAAAGCAGATGGTCATATTAAAGTGGAGTCAACCCCGGGTGAAGGGACGATATTCCAACTCACTTTACCAATGAATGGAGGGAACATTCATGAAGGAACCGATTAACGTATTACTTATTGAAGACGATCCAATGGTTCAGGAAGTCAATCGAATGTTCATAGAACGTGTACCCGGCTTTACAGTGTGTGCCATAGCGGGGAATGGACAGGAAGGGGCGGAGAAGGTTTCTTTCTATCAGCCCGACCTTGTCCTCCTGGATAACTTTATGCCTAAACAAAATGGTCTTGAAACGTTACAAGCTTTCCGGCAGCAGGATACAGACGTGGATGTGATTGTCATATCTGCTGCACAGGATAAAGAAACCATCAAAACGATGATGAGATTAGGAGTATTCGATTATATCATTAAGCCTTTTAAGTTTGAACGATTGAAACAAGCTCTTGAAAAGTACCAAATGTTCAAACAGCAAATGGCTGGAGAGGGATCCGTGGGGCAGCAGGAATTAGATCAGCTTCAGGGTGTTCCCTCTCCCATTGAATCCCCTTCAGTTAAGGAAGAATTACCTAAGGGATTGAACCAGCAAACGTTACAGCAGATCATACAATTCATAAAAGAGCAGAAAAGCCCCTTATCAGCAGAAGAAACCGCTGAAGGAATCGGTATTGCCCGTGTAACAGCCCGAAGATATTTAGACTACTTACAGAAATCAGGACAGGTTCAAATCATGATTGAGTACGGCGGCATTGGACGCCCGATCAATCGATATCAATGGCAGTAAGTGAGAATGAGGACACGCCTCATTCTTTTTTTGTTTTCCTCAACCGCAATCCCGGACCAAAAAGACCAAAACGTCCTTTAAGTTCTAAATATTCTCATTTTTATATGTAAGCGTTACCATATTTAATAGGTAACTTAAAGGAGGACGAAACGATGAAAAAATTAAAATGGATTTCGATGGTAGCCATCATCTCATTACTATTGGCGGCATGTGGCAGTGATGGCGCAAGCGGCGGCGATTCAAGCAGTGGCGATGATTCTTCCAGCCAATCAATCGTATTTGGTACAGGTGGAACGTCTGGTGCTTATTATGCGATTGGCGGATCATTAAAACCGATTTTCGAAGAAAGTGATTCAATCGGGAATGTAACAGTAGAATCGACAGGAGCTTCTGTCGCCAATATCCAGAACATTACAGATGGTCTTAATCAAATGGCGATCGTCATGAGCGATGTTGCCTATGATGCCGTAGAAGGAAAAGGGCAGTTCGAAGGCAATAAAGTAGAGGTTCAGGCTCTTGCAGGCATGTACCAAAACGTTGTACAGGTAGTCGCTATGTCTGATAGCGGAATTAAGAGTATTGAAGATTTAAAGGGTAAGAAAGTGGGAGTCGGTCAGGTAGGTTCCGGCGTGGAACAAAGTGCGAAGAAAGTATTGGAAGCAGCCGGTTTATCGTATGATGACCTTGAAAAAGTCACCCACACAGGGTACGCGGATTCTGTTCAGGAAATGAAAAATGGCACACTTGATGCAGCATTCTTCACTTCAGGTGTACCGAACAGTAATATTACTGATCTTATGCAGCAAAATGATGTATCGTTTGTTGAAATCAAAGGAGATCTTGCTGATAAGCTAATGGAGAAATATCCGTTCTATAAAACATTTACGATTGAGTCAGGAGACGAGGCAAAATATAACCTGGATTCAAAAGTTGAAACCGTCGGGATTCAAAATATGCTGGTTGTATCGAAGGATGTAAGTGAAGACACAGTATACGACTTAACAAAACGTTATTACGACTACTTAGGAACAGACGCAGTTGCGGTTGCACCGCTTAAAGAAGTGAACCGGGATGAAATGGCGAAGGGCCTCATTGCTCCCCTGCACCCGGGGGCGAAGAAGTTTTATGAAGAAAAAGGATTACTGGAATAATAGAGAAAGGGCATCAATCCTGGTGCCCTTTTCATTCTATCTATGAGAAAAAGAATTCTGGGCTTCTCCGCCCTGCTCCTTCTTACCCTTCTCGCCATTGTCCCGATGAACACGGTGGTCTTATCCTATGAGAATAAAAATATAGTAGTGCAGCCTGTTTTCAACCAAAAGGAAGTTTCCATCCGCTGGACACATTCTGTTGAAAAAGAAGATTGGGAAGAATTTTTTCACATTAAAGATAATACCATCAACTTGACCTCCACCCGTTTCAAAACGTTTGGTGCCGGTGTCCCCGATAACGCAGGCGAGGACACCTATATCAAGGATGGCTGGGTGTATATGACGAATATCCATCAACCGATTGGAAACTCATTGCGCTTCCAGACAGGTAAGAATACGAATCATCGAATTTCATTCAACGAACGAACTCTAGTACTCGATTCTCAGCGGTCCTACCAATTATCCGTGGGGTCCGTCCCTATGTATGAACTGATTTATATGATTGTCAAAGATTAAGCGAGGTGACTCATGATGAGAAAACAAAAGAACACATCTGTGGAAGAGTTGGATCGGGAGGGAAATACGAGAAGCCAGTACCCCAAGGTGATTGGTCTATTTATTTTAGTAGTGGCAGCCGGGATTGCACTCTTCCACTTATACACGTCTTATGCAGGGGCATTAGTTGATGTAAAGCAGCGAAGCATCCACTTATATGGCTTAATGGCCATTGGATTTATCCTGTACCCTTTTATTAGTAAAAAGAAAGGCCTCCCTGTTCCATTTTATGACTATATCTTAAGCGGGTTGTCCTTATTCGTTGGTATTTATATGTTATTCAGTGCGGAGCGCATCATTAAAATGGGGGGACAAATCAACGATACTGATTTTATTGTTGGAATACTCGTCATTGTCCTTCTTCTCGAACTGACAAGGCGCGTGACCGGCTGGGGATTGACCCTCCTTGCCCTTGGATTTTTAATCTATGGTCTCTATGTAAAGCTGGCCATCTATCCGGAATTGAATTCTCAAATCACATTGACTGTGACAAAGAAAATGATTTCCCAGCTTGTTTACATTACGGAAGGGATCCTCGGGACAGCGATCGGCGTGTCGGCAAGCTATATCATTCTCTTTATCTTGTTTGGAGCATTCCTTAGTCGCTCCGGCATGGGGAAATTATTTAATGACCTGGCACTGGCAGTTGCAGGACACACAAAAGGCGGTCCTGCTAAAGTTGCCGTGATCGCCAGTGGATTTCTCGGTTCCATTAATGGTTCGGCTGTTGCCAATGTCGTGACAACAGGGGCTTTCACCATTCCATTAATGAAAAAAATCGGCTATAAGAAAGAATTTGCAGGGGCGGTCGAATCAGCAGCAAGTGTCGGTGGGCAGATCCTTCCTCCCATCATGGGGGCAGCCGCCTTCATTATGGCAGAGAACCTGAATATTCCTTATACCAAAGTGATCATGGCAGGTATCATCCCTGCACTGCTATTCTACATCGGTATCCTTCTTCAGGTGCATTTTAGAGCTTCCAAACGCGGATTGCATGGAGTACCGAAATCAGAGTTGCCGTCGGTGAAAGCAGTGCTTGCCGAAAGAGGACATTTAATCATCCCGATGGTGATTCTCCTGTATTTATTATTCTCAGGAAAAACACCGTTCTACGCTGCATTCTGGTCGATTTTGGCAACGATTATCATTTCCGGTTCGAAGCAGGTTCTGACGTTAACAACTCTTCTCGGAGTAATTTTCATTTTCCAACCACAGGCCAATGGCCTCCTTTCAGGAGAAGGCATCCCTCCCCTGAAAAACGGATGGTGGGAACTCCTGTTGATTGTGGTGATTCCATTAGTCATCAATCTCGTTAGGAAAACAAAAAACCTGGAAGCCGAAGAAATCGGTTTAAAGGATTGCGTACAAGCATTGGAAGAAGGAGCGAAAACGACGATTCCGGTTGCAGTCGCCTGCGGTGCTGTTGGAATCGTCGTAGGAGTTGCTTCACTGACTGGAGTTGCACTGGAGCTCGCAAACAGCATTGTCGGAATTGGTGAAATGATCGACAGCCCGCTCCTTCAGCTCGTCATTACGTTACTGCTGACAATGGTTACTTCCATCGTGCTGGGAATGGGTTTACCCAGTATCCCAACCTATATCATCACGAGCACCATGGCAGCACCGATCCTTTTACAGCTGCCATTGTTCCGTGAATTGGCCGGGTCGACGGAAACAGCCGTGTTTGTTGCTCATATGTTTGTGTTCTACTTTGGAATCTTTGCGAATATCACGCCGCCTGTCGCCCTGGCAGCCTTTGCCGGAGCAGGCATCAGTGGCGGTGATCCGACTAAGACCGGATTCCAGGCGATGAGACTTGCCATTGCAGGATTTATCGTTCCGTTCATGTTTGTGTTTTCCCACGAAATGCTGATGGTCGACGCATCTGTTACTAGTATTCTTGTCCTGACCGTTACATCTGTTATCGGAGTGTTCCTGTTGTCGGTTTCCATCGAGGGTTATTTCAAGAAGAAAATCCCTGTCAGTATGCGCTTGATAAGTGCAGCAGCCGCTTTTCTCCTGATCTATCCTGGCTGGATGACGGATATCATTGGCTTCACCGTCTTCGTCTTTGTTCTGTTTTGGAATTACCAAGGAAAGGGTAAACCGATGAATAAGGAGATCGATATTCCCAATTAAACGAGGTGGATTTTAATGGATTTTGGTTTAAAAAATAAAGCAGTGATCGTCACTGCTTCCAGTAAAGGATTAGGAAAAGCAACGGCACTCGAGCTTGCAAAAGAAGGAGCTCACGTGCTTATTTCCAGCCGAAATGAAGAAGAGCTTCAATCTACTGCAAAAGAGATAATTGAACTGTCCGGGAATCACCAAGTCTATTTTGCAACATGTGACATGACGAAACCAGAAGACATTCAAGCACTCGTTGAAACAGCGGTAAATAAACTCGGAGGAGTCGACATTCTCGTCAACAACACAGGAGGTCCACCTGCAGGGGGCTTCCAGCAATTCGATGATGAAGACTGGCAATATGCCTTTGAGCTTAACCTACTTAGCTATATCCGTACCATCAGAGAGGTTATTCCCCATATGAAAAAGAATAAGGGCGGACGGATCGTCAATATCGCTTCTTCCTCCACGAAGCAGGCAATTGATGGTCTGATTCTATCCAACACCTTCAGAACGGGAATCGTCGGGTTATCAAAGAGCTTATCAAGGGAACTGGCCCAGGATCACATTCTCATCAACACGGTAGGTCCTGGTAGGATCGCAACAGAACGAGTGGCTCAGTTGGATCAATTAAACGCAGATAAACAAAATATTTCTCTTGAGGAATTTAAGAAGAAAAGTGAAAAAGCTATTCCGATGGGAAGGTACGGCGAGCCTGAAGAATTTGCCCGGGCCATTACCTTCTTAGTTTCAGACGCCAACACTTATTTAACCGGTCAATCCCTTGTCGTTGATGGCGGATTGGTTACCGCACTATAAAAAACAAAGCCCCAATGGCTATTACCATTGGGGCTTTGCTTATTCTATTTATACAGTGACTTTCCCACCGTTAGGCTCGCAACCCGTCCGTATGATCATCTCAATCGTCTCATTCGACATATCCAAATGGGATACCCCGGTACCTTCCATCAGGTCTTGAGTATTGCGATCATCAAACGTCAACGCCCCTGCCAGATACACCTTGAACACATCAATCAAGCTATTAAGCTTTACTTCCTCTTCATCTAACTCATACTCACCCGTGTTTTCAACGACCGATAAGTTCTCAAATTGAAGTGCTTCTTTTAACATCTTCAAAAGCTCGATGTTCTCAGGAGGATTCGGATTCGTAATATGATAGATTTTGTTATCTTGGGCTTTTTCTGGAGCCAGGCTTAGAATGTCCGCCACATAATCCACGGGAACAAGATTGGAAGTACCGTTTTTCGCCGCCACGAGTCTGTAGGTTCGTTCTTCTCCCCGGCGCCTTGCAGTCTTACGTTTAAACACCCCGAGAGCACGCATGAATCCGTACAGTGTGAATTGAGAGTCCGCTTCCCCCGTTTTAGAATCTCCTACAATAATAGCCGGGCGGAAAATGGACACATCCATTTTGTCTCGATAAGAAAAAACAAGATGCTCCGATTTCACTTTGCTTTCCTCGTATGGGTTATGGAATTCTCCCTCTGCAGGATAAAGCTCCTCCACCCCTTCTGCCAGCTTTCCGACTGTGTAAGCCGTGCTCACATAATAAAACTTCTTCACTTGCAGAATAGAAGCCAATTCAAGGATATGCTTGGTCCCATCGTAATTAGCAGCAAACAGTTCCTCACGCAATTCCAAATCAAATTTCACCAGGGCAGCAAGGTGATAAACCGCATCGATCTTCCCTGTTAACCACTCAAGATCATCCTTACTCAAGCCGGCATTGGGAATGGTGATATCCCCTTGGAAAATATGAATTCTCTTTTGCTCATCCATTTGAAAGGAGTCTCTTAATCTTTCAGCCTTCTCTACATTTCTTACTAGAATATAGACTTCGTTACGTTTATGTTGTAAAAGGTTCTTGATGAGCCTCCCACCAAGAAAACCTGTCGATCCCGTTAAAAACAAATTCAAATTGATCACTCCTGTTGAATTTCAACCTCTAGGGCCATTTTGTCTATCATAGCACATATTGAAAGCGGAATCGTGGTTAATGAGAGAGTTGGAACATGATGTCAAATTAAAGCATAGGGACGGACCTTCTATTCCTGATTCTAGAGGTCCGTCCCTCTCTTAATTCGGGCCTTATATAGAAAAAAAACGATGAGCACTTCCTGCTCACCGTTTTGATTCATATTCTCCTTCACTTTACCAGCTATCATAAAATCTTTTCGTCACTTCTACCGTATGCGTACTGCCTCCTGCTTCTTCTACGTCTTCAAGAAGCACGGCGAGCACCATCGTCGGGTCATTTTGATCATAGGAAACAAATAATCCATTTTCAGTCCCGGTTGTTCCCTGTTCTGCCTTGATCTCTGCCGTACCGGTTTTACCGGCGATTGCTTTCCCTTTTACACTCGCTTTTCCGGCAATTCCTTCAGTGACTACTTTTCGCAGATCGGTCTTGAGCATATCTGCTTGCTCTTTCGTCAGCAATTTTTCTTTCCACACTTCATGTTCCTCGTCCATTAAGAGTCTCGGCTGCATCATGTTTCCATCGTTGATAATTCCTCCATAGGCGCTGGCCAGGTGAACGATGCTCATGAGAACTTCCCCTTGACCAAAGGCTGAATCAGCCAGTTGGACCTCTTTGGAGATGGTTCCGTCGTTGGAGATTTGCGATTTATAAATTGGATAAGAAGATGGAATTTCCTCTCCAAATCCAAAGTCCTTTAATCCTGCGATAAAGGTATCTGCCCCCATTTCCAACCCGACTCTTGCGAAATAAATATTATCCGAGAATTTCAACGCACTTTCCAAGTCCACTTTACTTTCATTATCAAATACACGGACGACTCGGTAATTCCCCCATGAGTCATCCTTTTGCCACTTCTTCCCCGTAATATCATAGATCTTATTGGGATCTAACTTTCCGGATTTCAATCCAACGGAAGCAGTGATGCCCTTCATGGTTGATCCAGGTGAATACGCAATGGGAAAACGATTTCGTAATGGCTTTTTCGGGTCGTCCGCCAACTTTTTGTACTTTTCAGAGGACATGCCCAATACAAAATCATTCGGATCATAGGCTGGTGTACTGACCAGTGCCAATGCTTCACCGGTTTGAGGATTGAGGGCTGCCGCTGTCCCTGCTTCACTCTTCATCTGTTCATAAAGCTTCTTTTGCATTTCGGCGTCGATGGTCAAGGTGATGTTTTTACCATCTTCCACCGCTTGTTCTGCAACGGTCACTACTTCCTCAGATTCTTCTTTTTTCAAATAAATCCGCTGACCATCTTTTCCTTTTAATTGGTCTTCATATACTTCTTCAGCACCGCTTAGCCCCATCAATGATTGAGCTGTATAGCCTTCAGCTTTTAGTTTCTCCAGCTTTTCTGCTGTAAGTTTCCCTATATAACCAGTCAGGTGGGCGGTCGCTTCCCCATATGGGTATTCCCTTGCAGGCACCCGTTTAGAGTACAGACCTCCTAATTCAATAACTTCCAGAGCTAAAGGTCGTTCGCTGATAGCAATCTTTTTAATCGGCACAAAAAATTCCGGTTTCACCCAGCTCTGATCAAGCTTACCCTGGATCGATTCCGCTGACATATCAAGCAGGGATGAAAGCTTCTTTAAGTCACTCTCGTTAAATTCTTTCGGTACGATCCCCAATTCAAATGCCTCTCCATTCATCGCCAGGGGCTGTTGATTCCGGTCAAGTATATCCCCGCGCTTAGCGGATATACTTTCCACACCTACTTTATCTCCCTTTTCCATTTCCGGCAGGATAAAAGAAGGCTCCCAATCTACAAACCAATTTTCATCTTCACCTTGTTTTTCTTTGGTTAAAGTGATTTCTTTATCATAGGACACATTACCAGCCAAAGTGTTGAATGTAATTTTCAAAGGAAATTCCGCTTTTGTTTCCTTGTCCCAGTCCGCTTCTTTTTCCGGCTTTTTAAAAGTTACCTTTACATCCTTCACTTCTAAATCTTCATAGATGTCCTTATATCTCGTGACGAAATCTTCTTTCTTAAACGAATCCTTAGTGGAAGAGTTTAGATAATCGTTGAACATGCTTTCAAATTTTTCTTTATTCCAAAGATCGACGTATTCCTGCAAGCGATCATCAGGCTTTGGCTTCTCTTGACATCCGGCGACCAACAGACTGAAAGTGACAAAGAGACAAACCAGAATGACTTTTCTAAACATATGTACCGACAACCCCTATATTAGACTTTTCATCTCACTTCTAATTCTTTCAAAAATAACAAATATTTTCAAATTTTAAGTATCTATATGCTTGTATCTCTTAGTTATGATTATGACTTGAATGGGAGGCGAAAATTGTCATATTTTGAAGAATGACACATATAATTTATTTTTGACAAATAAAAAAGGCCAGTTCATAAACCGGCCTTCTCTACTACTATAAGTAAACCCCTACCCCTGGACCAAACGGAATACCTAATAACGCAAAAGTCAGAAGTAACACGATCCATACCGATAAGAACGCAATCGTATAAGGAAGCATGAGTGAGATCAAGGTTCCGAGTCCCGCTTTCTTATCGTATTCCTTCATAAAGGCGAGAATCACGATGATATACGGGTTCATCGGGGTGATGATGTTCGTTGATGAGTCCGCGATACGATAGGCTGCCTGTACAAACGCCGGGTTATATCCAAGTGTCGCAAACATCGGGATGAAGATCGGTGCTTCCAATGCCCATTGAGCGGATCCACTGAAGATCAATAGATTCAATAATGCTGTCAACAGGACAAATCCGATGATGGCGGCAAGCCCGGTCATATTGATCGATTCGAGGAAATTCGCTCCGCTGACGGCTACCCATGTCCCTAGATTCGTCCAATCGAAGTAAGCGATAAACTGTGCGGCTGCAAAGATTAATACGATATAACCGCCCATGTCTTTCATCGCTTCTGTCATATACTTGGGTACGTCCCTGCTTGATTGAATTTTCTTCACTGTAACGCCGTAAGCAACCCCGATCACAATAAAGAAGAAGAGCGTGATGGGAATGATTCCGGATAAGAAGGTAGAAGGGATGAGTCCCCCATCTTCATTTCGCATCGGAGAGTCCGGCCAGGCAATCGAGACGACTAACAGGACGATGAAGGCTAATCCGGCCAAGGTTGCATTTCGGAGTCCTTTTCCTTCTAATGGACTCTCCTCTTCTAACGTTTTGTCTACTCTTCCCTTGTATGTTCCTAGACGGGGTTCGACAATTTTTTCTGTAACGAGAGCACCTACAACCGTAAGAAGGACAACAGATGCAATCATGAAGTACCAGTTATCCACCGGTGTGACCGTTACTTCAAATGCTTTGGCAGCTTCGGTTGATATCCCTGCGAGTAGCGCATCGGTTCCGGTAATGATAAAGTTTGCCGTAAAACCTGCTCCTACTCCAGAGAAGCCGGCAGCAAGTCCTGCTAGAGGATGCCTTCCCACCGTATAGAAAATCATGGCGGCAAGTGGAGGAATGATAACGAAGGCTGCGTCTGACGCCAGGTTCCCCATGATCCCTACCATAATAACGGCGTATGTAATCAATCCTTTTGGAGCGTTCAAAACCGTTTTCTTGATCGCTGTTTCCAGTAATCCTACCTTTTCCGCTAACCCAATCCCGAGCATCATCGCCAGTACGAGGCCGAGTGGAGCGAAGCCGGTAAAGTTATCGAGCATGGAGGTCAGGATGTATTGGAGTCCCTCTCCGGAGACGAGGCTCTTGATCGCTAATTCTTCTCCATTTTTCGGATGTATAACCGTCACACCCAGACTTGAAATAAACCAGGAAAATAAAACAATAAAGACAGATAAGTACACAAACAACATGAATGGGTCAGGGAGTTTATTCCCTACCTTTTCGATTCCACCTAAAATTCGAAGATATCCCTTCTCCTTTTGAGGTGAATTCGGCTCTAAATTGGGATTTGTCATGAGGTCACTCCTTCAAATAAAGTTTTAAGGAATAATTCCTTTTTACTTCCGTTAATAAGTATTTCGATATTGATTGTATAAATCCTCTTTATTTTTTAATATTTATGAGAAAATTTTAAATTTACGGATTACTGAATAGATGAAGATTAAAAATCCCCTACTCATAGATAGAGTAAGGGATTTCTAGGATCCAATTATTTAAGTTGGAAGCGATATAACTTCCTTGGTCTTCCTCTGCCGCCGCTTTGTTCTTCGCCGCTGATTTCCACAATCCCGATCCGTTCCATTTCAGTAAGGATTCTGCGCCCGTTCCGTTCGGTGCTTTTCAGCCAGCGGGAAAGGTCCTGGGACGTGATTTCCTCTTTGTCGTAATGACGGGAAAGAGAAAGGATTTTTGAGACGATGGCTGAACTGACCGAAGCCTCTTTAAAGACTTCCTTCCATTCATTGCCCCAATTGTTAAGAGTGTATGTAATGGACTCCGACGATGGAAGAATTTCCGTTACCGTCTTGTCTTCATTGACACTTATGACGATGGAAGATTCGTGCTTTCTCGCATGTTGAAAAGCAAGACGGACATGATGCTCAGCTTCCAACACGGTCACACCAAACCCTAACCCCACACGGATATCCAGATCTGTATGGGCCTTCACTTCCTGAGTCAAAGTAGTGAAAACCGACTCCTTTTCATGAAGATCGAGTTCCCCCCTCGTTGTATAAACGAAGAACAATCCGTCCCCTAATTGAACCATGGAACCATTGATCTTCTGGGCGATATCAAGAAGATTCCGTTTCAGGTCCAGTTCTTGATGCTTCATTTTATAAGAAAAATGGGACTCGTCCAAGGTCTGGGTGGAATAGATGACTTCGATTCCAACGATGGCAATTTGGGATTTTTGATATTTCCTCGATTGTGCCCTCTCTAATAAATACTGCAAAACCATCCGGATGGATAAATTCGTCGGTACGACACGGTAACAAGGAATGCCTGCTTCAGTTAGGCGCTTCTGAACACTTTGAATACACGTAATCGCCGTTTCAATTTCTCCTTTTTCGTAGAGTGAACGGTGATAGTCTACCAGCTCATCAGCACTCCGGTATCCTTCATATGGATAGGTTGAAATTTCTAGTTGATCAAATGAGTGAAATTGAACCGCGGTTTCAATTTCCTCTTTTGAAATTGTATCTATACTAATTTTATTTAATAGCGTCTGTTCTTTCATCTGTGCTTCTAATAATGCTCCAAAGAAACTGGATCCATGTAAGGGAGGAAAGCTCCCTTCCTTTTCCGTGATCCATCCTTTTTCAAGCGCATAGTAGAAGGGGGATTGTCCCGAAAAGAACCATTGATCTACTAGACCGCGGTTCTTCTTAAGAATTTCTTCTATTTCATTCACCCCGTGGTAAGGAAAATTCATAAGTTCTATATTGTCAAAATGAGTGGCCACATGATTGATCCGCTGAATCGAATCATCCGGACCGATGACACCAATTTTTATCATCAACTATTATTCACCTGCTTCTTGCCGCAATACTTCAGCTAGAATCTCGACTCCTGCATACAAGTCTTCTAAAGAGCTATGTTCCTTTGGATGATGACTGATCCCTTTTTCACAGGGAATGAATACTAAAGCAGAAGGCCATTTCGCTGCCATATTCATGACGTCATGCCCTGCCCCGCTATCCATTTCGAACGTGTTGTACCCCAGGGATTCCCCTGCTTGTTTGACTCTGGCTGTCAGCTTTTCATCTAATAGAATAGAAGGATTATCTACAAGAGTTTCTATGTTGATTGTAACATTAAATTCATTCTCTAAGCTTCGACACTGTTCAATTATTTTATCGGCCATGGATCTCTTCAGGTCGTCGTCGACGGATCGAATATCGATTCCCGCTTCTGCATGACCCGGGATGACATTCATGACGTTCGGTTTTACGTTCATCGTGCTGACGGTTGCTACTAGTGGTTTCTGGGACCGCTTTGATAGCTTTTCCGCCTCTTGGGAAACAAATGTGATAAGGGGAGCAAGAGCCACAAGGGCGTCCGCCCGTTTCTCCATCGGAGTAGTTCCCGTATGACCCGCCATTCCTTCCACCTTTATCTTCAAGCGGATCGGGCAGGCTACCCCCCGGACAATTCCAAATTGAGCACCATGATCTTCAATTTGGGTCCCTTGTTCAATATGCAGTTCGATGAATGAGAGGATTTCCTCTTTTGACCGTTCAGCTTTTTCAATGGATGACCAGTCTAGGCCCGTTGATTCCACAGCTTCTTTAATGCTGACCCCGTGACGGTCCCTTACGTTTTCTACTGATTTATCAAGAATTCCTGCCACGCTCTTACTTCCCAGGGTAGAAACGCCGAAACGTGCTGACTCTTCAGAGGCAAAACAGGCCACTTCAATGGAGTGATGGGGTTTGAAACCACCGTCTTTTAATGCTTTCACGGCTCCCAGTCCACAAAGGACACCGGCTGCCCCGTCATAACCTCCTCCATTTTCAACCGTATCAAGATGAGATCCGGTCATGACAACTTGGCCGGAAATCCCTTCCCACCTGGCAAATATGTTCCCTGCCCGGTCCCTCTGTACGGATAGCCCCAATGTTTCTGCAACGCTGCGAAACACATTCATGGAAGCAGTCTCTTCCTCGGAATATCCTAATCTCGTAAATCCATCGGGTTGTTCCATGGTGTCAACCAGATTTAATGCTTCTAGAGTTGTTCTTAACCATTCTTTCAACTCGTAACCTCCTCTTTTAAGTGGGATAATTTTAGAATGAGACGTGCGAAGGCATCCACTGCCACGGTTAAAACCCCTTCTTCAAAATCAAATTGATGATGATGATGTCCGTTTTTTAATCCGGTTCCGAATACCATGAAGGTTGATTTGCCACCCTGATTCTGCACCTCATTCATCATATAGGTAACATCCTCTGATGCCTTTAAAGATAAGCCATCATGAATTTCGGATATAAATGGACTTTCCCGGCCCACTTCCTTTACCCATTGAATCCATTCCGGGTTACATGCTGCTTCAACCGTATCACCCACCACATCAATTACGGTTTCCACACCATAAAGGTCTCCCGAGGCTTTAAGGATTCGCAGGGCTTCTTCCACCATGTACTGATTGATGGCAGTCGTTTCCCCTCTTGTTTCCATTTCAAGATGAGCTTCATCGGCAATGATGTTTCTGCCTGCTCCCCCTTGAAGCTTCCCGACATTGACCCTGGTCGCCCCGTCAGAATGGCGCGGGATATTGTAAAGATGGAGACTTGCTGCAGCAGCTGCCAATAAAGCATTCTTCCCTTTTTCAGGCTCGAGACCTGCGTGGGCCGCTTTTCCTTTATAAGTGACGTTAATTTTGGAGGAAGCGAGAAAAGAATTCGTCGTGGCATACACTCGTCCAAGCTTCGTATCCCGGATTCCGATATGACCGCTTGCAAAACAATCGACATTCTCCAGCCAGCCTTTTTTCACCATGGCTTTTGCTCCCCGCCCACCTTCTTCAGCTGGCTGGAAGAGGAGAGTGAACCTTCCAAAGAGCTGGTCTTTGAATGCTGACAGGAAGCTTGCCACACCAAGTCCGATAGCAGCGTGACCGTCATGACCGCAGGCATGCATGATTCCTTCATTTTGGGAACGAAAGCCTTCTCTCGATGGCAGATGGTGATCAAGATCATCCGATTCCTTGATGGGCAGAGCATCGATATCGAATCGGAATGCCATATGAGGACCGGGCTTACCTGTATCAATCGTGGCAGCCAATCCTGTATGACCGCCTTTCATTTTATCGAGCCAGCTCTTTTCCACGCCTTCTTTTATGGCACGTTCTTCTTGTTTGGTTAAATCGTTTGGTGAAGGAACCCCCATTCGTTCCGTGGACTCCAGGGCATCTTTTCCAAGGTGAATCGTGAAGCCGAGGTTGATTAATTCCTTTCCTATCAGGTAGGTGGTGACATATTCAGTGAATCCAAGTTCAGGATTCTGATGAAAGGTGCGTCTGAAGGCAGTGAGTGACGGTGATATTTCATTGATAAAATGTTCAACAGTTCTCATCTTTCAAGACTCCTTTTTTCAAGCTTTTTCAAGGTATCCAGTGCAAGCTGGGCCATCACTTCGACCCCTTTAGGCAATGCACTTTCATTTAATTTATATCTCGGATCATGGAGTGGGTATTGCGGTTCTGTATCCTTCACAGACGTACCCAGCCAGTAGAAGGCACCTGGATATTTCTTCAGAAAACGGGAGAAATCCTCTCCTCCAAGAGACGGTGAGACCACTGGTGCAGCTTCTTCCCCAAATACTTTTTGGGCAGCGTTACCCACTTCATCCGCCCATCGGGGTGTGTTGACCGTCGCGGGATATCCATCTAAATAGTCGATGGTCATGTGAGCCCCGAAGCTTTTTCCGACACCCTCAATGATGGAGTGGAAACGATTTTTCACCATTTTTTTCACTTCCGGTTTGAAGGTTCGAATGGTCCCTTCAAGGGTGACTTCATCGGCAATAACGTTGTAGCGATAGCCTCCTTCGATTTTCCCGATGGTGAGGACGGCTGAATCAATGGGATCCGTATTTCGGCTCACGATGGTTTGAAGCTGAGTGATCAGGTTGTTGGCAATAATGATGGCGTCATTGGACTGATGAGGCATGCTCGCATGTCCTCCAGAACCTTTAACGGTAATTTTAAAGCGGTCCGAAGCCCCCATGATTTCATGATGAAGAACTCCGATTTCCCCGACAGGCAGATCCGGCCAAACATGCTGCCCGAAAATGACGTCAGGCGTATATTCGTCGAATACTCCGTCGTCCATCATTTGCTGAGAACCTCCTACAGGGGCATTCTCCTCCGCCGGTTGAAAGACAAGTAGAATCGTACCTGCTATTTCCGATTTCAATTGATTCAATACTTTTCCTGTACCAACGAGCATGGCCGTATGGGCATCGTGACCACAGGCATGCATTTTGTTGTGGATGGTGGATTTGTAGGAAAGATCATTTTCCTCCTGGATTGGCAGAGCGTCGATATCCGCTCTTAATGCGACCGTGCCTCCCGGTTTTTCTCCTTGTATGATGCCAAGCACTCCTGTTTTGGCATAGCCCGTTTTAAAAGGGATACCTGCTTCCGATAATTTTTTCTGAATCGTTTTCGATGTCTCGAATTCCTCTCCACTCACCTCAGGATATTGGTGAAGGTGTCTGCGTAATTCAATGACTTCATTCTCTACTGATTGGACAAGCTGCTTTAACTTCATGAAAAATCTCCTTTTTCGGTCGAATGATTATTTAAGGAAAAGTTCCTTAATAATACCGTTAATAGATATATTCGATATAAAGTTGGAAAATCCTATGTGGATGTTGAAAGTTTTTAGGAATTTGTTTTTTGATCAGCAGCAACGATGAAAATTCTTTTGCAGGTATTACTGCGAGGATATTTACATAGTGGGAGATAAACGGATGTTGGAAAGCTAAGCTTAAAATTGGAAGGTGGCACATAAATCCCAATCGGCAGGCATCCCTTGACATCCACCTTCTATTACTAGGCTCAGAACCAATTTCCACCATCTTTTCCTCACAAAACCCACCTTTTCTCCACCATACATAATGCATTTCTATAAAAATTTGTTATAATAGTACATCGTAAGAGTAATAAGGAACAGAATCCTAAGATTATATCTTGCAAATATATATCGATAGGTGGAAATAAACATGAAAAATTATCGAGTACTACTGTATTACAACTATGTAGCCATTGAGAATCCCGAGGAGGTTACGGCCCAGCATAAAGAATTGTGCGAGGAGCTTGGCCTTATGGGACGTATCCTGATTTCATCTGAAGGAATCAACGGAACATGTTCCGGTACGATTGAACAGACAGATGCTTATATGGAAGCGATGAGAAAGGATCCTCACTTCTCGGACACTGTGTTCAAAATTGACGAAACTGATGGTCATGCCTTCAAGAAATTGAAAGTGAAGCACCGTCCAGAGTTAGTGACACTTCGTCTTGAAGATGATGTAAATCCGAATGAACTCACTGGTAAATACCTTGAGCCAAAGGATTTCTTTGAACAAATCCAGCAGGAAGATACGATTCTTCTTGATGCACGTAATGACTATGAATATGAATTGGGACACTTCAGAGGAGCCGTGAAGCCGGATATCAAAAACTTCCGGGATCTTCCGAATTGGGTCCGTGATAATAAAGATAAACTGGAAGGCAAGAAAATCATCACGTATTGTACGGGTGGTATCCGCTGTGAAAAATTCTCAGGCTGGTTAGTGAAAGAAGGCTTTGAGGATGTAGCGCAGCTTCATGGGGGAATCGTCACTTACGGGCAAGACCCTGAAGTGAAAGGTCAGCTATGGGACGGTCAGCTTTATGTATTCGACGAGCGTATTGGTGTTCCAGTCAACCAGACAGAGCATGTCGTTGTCGGAAAAGACTACTACACAGGTGAACCTTGTGAGCGCTACGTAAACTGTGCGCACCCGCCTTGCAACCGAAAAATTCTTTGCTCTGAAGAAAACGAGCATAAGTATATGAGAAGCTGCTCTGATGAATGCCGCAAGAGCCCTGAAAACCGCTACATTAAAGAGCATGGTTTGACGGAGGAAGAAGTGGCAGAGCGTTTGGCAGTGATTGAGCGGGAGAAGGAAACGGCGACGATCTAAATAATATAAGAAAAGCACTGGCCGAAAATCGGCCAGTGCTTTTTAGTACGTTGAAGTTTTCTATTATGGTTTTCCACAAAGACCAAACAATGTGCATAACCAGTCTTTCAATTTCTTGATAAAGTCAAAGAAATCATCCTGCCAGTCTCCATCACCTGAATCATCCTGCTGTACTTCCTGAATGATTCTGCCTTCTACTTTAGGAGCCACTTTTTTGTTTTTAGCTAAATAGTCAGTGAATACTTCGTAGTCCACCTGGTACAACTCTGTCATTCGACCTTCATCCTTAGCTGTTTTAAACATGGTATACCCGTCTCCACCATCAGCTGTAAAGGCATTTGTTGCTACTGTATACATCTTGTCGGTTTTGATCTTTTCAAAACCTTTATCTGTTTTCACCTCAACAAACCATACTCTTTCTCCGACCGGTTTGTTTATATCATACTTGAAGTTGATTCCTGATACTTGAAGGAATCGCCCTTCTCCTGTTTCTACCCCGCTTACACCATGTTCAAGAGCATCTAAAAGTTCCTGACCGGTTAAGTCGAGTGTCACAAGATTATTTCCGAATGGCATCGTGGTTAAGACTTCACCCAATGTAATCTTGCCTTTATCGATGGATGCGCGGATACCGCCCCCATTTTGAAGACCGATATGTGTCTTAACGGACTCATTCGCTTTTGCTACCATTGCGTCAGCAATCAGATTCCCCAGATTCGTTTCTTTCGTACGAACATCAGCACGTTCACCATTTAGAGCTACCTTCGTGTTACCTACTACTTCATTTTTAATTTCTTCAAGAGGAGCCTTGAATTCATTTACTTTCGCTAGGGCCTCTGCATCCTCTTCGTATGATTCCAGGTCGAGGACCTCACCTTCATGACTAGTAACAACACCCTCAGCATTAAAGGTTACATCCAATAATCCAAGTAGATTTAAATATTCACCAGCTTGGACAATCAGTGTAGGTTCTTCCTTCTCAATCACTACCGGCTCTTCTAATACGGTGTGAGAGTGCCCGCCAACGATAACGTCGATTCCATCAACAGCTTCTGCCAGCTCCAGGTCATGTGAATAACCCAAATGAGAAAGAACGATGATTTTATTTACACCTTCATTTTGAAGCATTTCAACCGTAGCAGCTGATTTCTCAGCAGCATCTTCGAATACCACGTTCTCTCCGGGACTTGATAGGAATTCAGTTTCTGGAGTCGTTAAGCCGAAGATACCTACTTTCTCTCCATCTACTTCTTTTATGATGGCCGGATAAATGTTGCCACCTTCACCAGGAGTACCTATTTCATTCTTCACTAATGGTTCTAACTCTTCATCACCTGTAACAGTAACGTTTGAGGAAACCATCGGGAAGTTCATTTCTTTAATAAAGTCGCCTAATGTTTTAGAGTCTTTATCAAATTCATGATTCCCTAATGTCATGGCATCATAGCCAAGTTCATTCATGAACCAGAGATCTGCAAGACCTGAATATTGACGGAAGTAAAGAGTTCCTGAGAAGACATCCCCAGCATCTACTAACAAAGCATTCTCTTTCTCGGAACGCACCTCGTTTACAGCTGTGAACAGTCGAGGATACCCTTCCACATGGGCATGCGTGTCATTTGTATGCATGATGGATAAATCAAACTCAGTCGATTCTTCCGGTGCAGCTTCTTGAACGATCCGTCCTTCAACTTCAGGTGTGATCGGGCTGTTCTTTTCAAGGTAAGATGTGAACACCTCAAAATCGACAACGAACAATTCTGTTTGACGACCATCTTCTTTTGCCTCTTTAAACATGGTGTATCCGTCTCCACCATTTGCAGTGAAAGCGTTAGTAGCAACAGAATACAACATTTCGGGATCTAACTCTTCAAATCCATTGTCTGTTTTCACTTCAACAAACCAAACACGTTCGCCTGCCGGCTTGTTTACATCATATTTATAGTTAATTCCTGATACTTGGAGGAATTCACCTGGTGCGTCTGTACCTTCAACCCTTGCTACACTGTGCTCAAGAGCATCTAAGATTTCTTTTCCAGTTAAATCAAGTGTAACTAGATTATTGCCAAACGGCATCGTCGTTAAGACTTCTCCAAGAGTGATGTCACCAGCGTCGATTGAAGCCCGGATCCCGCCACCGTTTTGAAGACCGATGTGTGTTTTCACAGACTCATTTGCTTTTGCAACCATACCGTCTGCAATTAAGTTTCCTAAGTTCGTTTCTTTTCTTCGTACGTCTGCGCGTTCCCCGTTAAGGGCAACTTCTGTGTTTCCTACGACTTCTCTTTTTAATTCCTCAAGTGGTGCCTTATATTCCTGAACTTTTGCGAGAGCTTCGGCATCTTCATCGTAGTTTTCAAGATCCAGCACTTCGCCTTTATGGCTCGTTACGACACCTTCAGAATTGAATGTTACATCCAACAAACCAAGCAGGTTTAAGTATTCACCAGCTTGAACAACAAGGGTCGGCTCTTCTTTGTCAATGACCACGGGTTCATCAAGAACAGTATGAGAGTGGCCACCAACGATGATATCAATACCATCTACCTCTTCAGCCAGGTCTAAATCATTTGAGTATCCCAAGTGAGAAAGGACGATGATTTTATTTACCCCTTCATTCTCAAGCATTTCGATTGTAGCCGTTGATTTTTCAACTGCATTTTCAAAAACAATATTGTCTCCAGGGTTAGAGATGAATTCTGTATCAGGTGTGGTTAATCCGAAGATTCCAACCTTTTCCCCATCTACCTCTTTGATCATCGCCGGATAGATGTTTCCACCTTCACCGGGAGTCCCGATTTCATTTTTCACCAGTGGTTCTAAATCTGCGTCACCTGTTACCGTAACGTTGGACGAGACCATCGGGAAGTTCATTTCTTTAATGAAGTTAGCAAGTGTCGCTGAATCTTTATCAAACTCATGGTTCCCCAGGGTCATGGCATCGAAGCCAAGCTGATTCATGAACCAGAGATCTGCAAGACCTTCATATTGACGGAAGTAAAGCGTACCTGAGAATACGTCACCTGCGTCAAGCAACAGTGCATTCTCATTTTCAGCACGAATTTCGTTCACCGCCGTGAACAATCGAGGATATCCTTCTACGTGTGCGTGTGTATCATTGGTGTGCATAATCGAAAGGTCAAACTCATCATTACTTTCGACAGATAGGTCAAACTTCCCTACATAAGCGTCATGATCACTTGCCCGTCCATGCTCTTCCATATAAGGAGAGTTAAAGTTTATGATATCGTATTCCGCACCCGCAGCAAGACGGTTAGAAACTAACATGTGATCTAAGACTTGTGCATTTCCTTGATACGTGTACGTATATCGTTCACTAACAGGAAGAGTCTCAACAAGATTCGTTAACACATCACCTTTAAGTGTTTGAAGAGGTGGTGAGTATTCAAAATCATTTAAATCTCCCATAACGACTACATTTGCGTTTTCATTCTTCTCATGAATATCTGCTACAAAGGAATTAACAATTTCAGCGATTTGAAGACGCTGCTCTTCACTTCCTAGTACAGGTGGTTGATTCTTGCCGAATAATGGCTGGTCTCCACCTTTAGAGTTAAAGTGATTATTGATGACGATAACGTCTTCACCATTAAAGTTGAACTGTGCAGCTAATGGTTTGCGGCTATCATCGAATGCGGGGTTTGTTGGATCGATTCTTCCTGGATTCAACGTTAAAGCACCGTCTTCATAAGCTACTGCAGTAGTCGCATCTCCTTTAGTTCCTTCCGCTAAGGTTACACGCTCGGGATTATATAAATAACCGACGCGTATATTCCCCCCTGGAACCCCACCATCTACTTTATTTTCAGGAGCAACTTCCGTCCACGCATAGGTAGGACCGCCAAAACCGGCAATCGCATCACTTAATGCTTTATAGTTGGCATCCGCCTTTACAACACCATCATCCGTTGTACCACTCTCATCTAATACTTCCACTAAGCCAATTATGTCAGGAGAGTTTAAATTCTCCACCATTGATTTAGCAAGCTTGTCGCGTTTTTCAGTATCAGAAGCAGCAAAGTTTTCAATGTTGTAACCTGCGACGGTCAACTTGTCTTCTTCTTTTTCAATCGTTGTGACTTCCGGTGTGAATTCACGTTCGGATAGTGCAGGCAGATTCTCTTCATTAACCAATATCTTAAAGTTACTGAAACCGTAACTTACAACCCCTGTTACTGTTCCATTGAATTGATCTCCTGTTTTTGCAACATAATCACGGTTATCTAATAACAAGAACATTCTCTCAGGATTTTGATTTTCTTTCGTTAAAAGAGGTGCACCTTCTTTTGTATACGCCTTTCCGTCTACTTTTCCAGTAATGACAGGAACTTCTCCATACTTTTGAGGTCCTGTAACGGTTGGGCTATCCAGAGATACACGCATCCCTTCTACACTTTCGTAAAAATCGATCCCATCCTGCCCAGGATCAAATTCACTGAATTGATCATTGTCGATCACTTCTGTTGGAGGAATTAAATCCTCCCCGATCACAAGAGATTCTGGAAGTTCATTTTCAGCAGAAGTGACAATCACATTTCCATACTGTGCGTTGATTTCAGTCATCGCAAGGTCTGTATCAAGCTTTTCAGAGTATCCATCCAACACCCACTCTTTTACTTGTCCATCAACCGATACGGCATCCCCCACGTTTACACCATGAGCTGGCTTATAAACAAGTAAAGCTTCAGATGTTTTATCATTATCATCTGGTTGAGCATCCTGCATGTAGAAATTACTTGCATCCACAACGTGGGTGACAATCCCCTCTACACCTTTTACTTTTTCTGAATTGTAAGGTGATGCATGTGCTTCACCTTGAATATCATGAATCCGCAAACCTTCAATGCCTTCATATGGTGTTGGCTCATCGGGCTGTTCACCTTCGAAGGACATTGCTGTAGGATCCTTTAAACCAGGAACTGTAAAATATGCTGTAAGATTCCCTGTAATGATGACTTTTTTGCCAATATTGTCCGGGTTTGTCATGAGGCCAAATTTTGCCCGGAAAGCAGAAGGCAATTGAACGGGAAGAATCTTGGAAGGATCCGTCTCATCCACACTATCTGCAATGACGAAATTGGTGTCTCCAGCAAACGGAGCTTCAAAATTATAACTGTTAGTACCTGTTGTATGCCCAACAATATACCCCGTAACAGTTCCTGTACCTGTATTATTCTCAATCGCTTCCTGAACCGTTAAATAATCGGATGCAGAAGCAATTGAACCAATGGGAGCAATATAACTGACAAGCATTGCCAGAATCGTTGTCAGGATCAACAACTGTTTTTTCGCTATTTTCAACCTGGTTCCTCCTCATATTGTAATGATTTTGAAATAAGCCTATGTATCTAGTAAACCGCCTATTTCATTAAACCGCTTTTAGTCTTTTTTCTATGGCACCAATACCTTCTAAGGTTTTGAAAGCGCTTACTTTTAAATATATTCATTTCCCTTGGAAAGTCCAATTCCGTGCCAAAATACGTAGATTCGCGAAACTTATGGATTAAAATCTACCTATTTAAAACACCTCCAATAGTCTATTACACTTAGTTCAAATTCTGTAGAATAATGTAAACCAAGCACTTCTTAAATATATCACTTTTTTGTCGAGGATTAAGGAATTATAAAAAAATTTACAAAAATGAGACAATGGATTCATATTTTATTAATATGAGGGGACGGATAGGGTTCATCTCTCTTTTTGAGATGTAAAGCAATCCTTTTTAAGATGGGTATAAACACCCAATAATCCACTGGGCGATAAACTTATAAATATTGCATTGGTCTTCATTTACTTTCTTATTAGATGGTACAGTTAATAATCAGGAAGTTTATTACACCCCTAATAAAAAGAATCAGTTACTGAAGTTGCAACTGATTGGTTACGTATATGAGTTTAAACTTTTATTTGAATTAGTTACTCGACCCACTACAAATAAGGTAATGAATACAATAACTCCAACCGTGTCATACGCAACATCCAATAAGGAACCCGTTCTAGAAAAAAATAACTGTGCAACTTCTGTAAAAAAAGCGAAACACACTGAGTAAATAAATACAGTAGATAATTTTCTGAATACCCATTTGTATGTAAAAGCCAACCAAAAGAAACAAAGAGCATGACTTAATTTTTGTTGTATATATGCAGGACTCTTGAATGGATAGTCAGTAAAATTGAAAAATGAACCAAAGTCAGGCTCTCTGTCCAGCTTAAATATTAGAATGTGATTATTTAATAAAGCTTGTAGATTTTCTGTACATGTTAAGCAAAATAACAATCCCATATAAACTATTATCCCCGCTGCCCTCAGAGTGAACCCCTCCTTTGTAAACATTTTGTCCAATAATAATATGATTTATAGGTAATCTTTAAGGCAATCAGGGCTCAACTCACCTAACAAATAACTTACTAAAACAAAAAGGTGTTTGCAGAGGTTTCCCTGTAAACACCTTGGACAGGCATCACTATTTTTGTAAGAAAGCTCGTTGCTACCACTTCCTTTTCTTTCTTAGTTGACATTATGTAGGTCCGTCCCTCAACTTAGTCCTTCAACCTATTTTAGAAATGTAGATCTAAGGATTTTTTTCTAAATATATCCACGAAATCATTTGCGGTGATTCATTTATGTATGTAATATATAAATTGCATATTGTAATATATATATTGCATTTAACTTAATAAGGGAGGTTCTATGAACAATAAGGTGAAAGTAGCAAGGATTGAGAAGAATATGACTCAAGAGGAGTTATCTAAACAAATTAAGGTTACAAGACAAACGATTGGACTAATTGAAAAGGGAAGATATAACCCCAGCCTTCAACTTTGTATATCAATCGCTAAAGCATTAGATAAAACATTGAATGAATTATTTTGGGAGGAGGAACAACATTAATGAAATCATGGCTATCGATTTTCTTACCAAACGATGAGTATAAGGAGAAAAGAGTATTGTATTTCCTTGCCGAATCCGCCGTCGTTTTACTAGCAATATCATTCATTTTTTTAGCCGTAAAACGTTTCCATCCTATTAATCAAATCCATGATGAGATCGTTGTGGCAGCCCTGTCCGGCTTAGTGATTATTTATACCATTATCCGTTATATGGTTTCTGGCATTGAATATTCAAATGTATTTAACAAGACAGGATATAAAAAAGAAGTAAGAAGTATTGTTTTTCAATCAATAAAGTTTGCAGTAATATTTAGCGTCATTTATCTCCTCATTACGGGGATCCCCAAAGCCATAGAGGGTTGGGTAGACCTATTAGGGTTATCTTTCCTTATCTGGACGTTTATGTTCTTAGTGAATTATTTTTCTCTTAAACATTCATTTAAAAAGAATTCTGAATTAGAAGAAGATAATAAATGGTAATAATTGAATTACACTCTCTAAGAGGTGTAATTTTGAGGGACGGACCTCTAAATTGGTTAAAAGCCAGATGTCATCACTTCCTTTTTTTAAGTTGACATTCTAGAGGTCCGTCCCTCTTCCTTTTTCCACTCCCACCCTTTACACTTAAAGAAAACAATATGATAAAGGATGGTTGGATGAGTGGTTTTGTTGAAAGGGTCGAGCCTTATTTTTTGAGTGTGGATCCATTTGTACAGAGATATGCGATAGAAATGTTGGAGGATACCTATTTAGTCGATGGGAATACATTTTTGACCGGTTTGAAAGCTGTTGACCGCGGGCCGGTGTCGGAATTCTCCTCCCCGGTTCTTCCTTACTTAATGTACATGCCTTTGAATGAGGATGGGTTGATGGAGGTCGTCCATCGTTTAAACCGTCTTGGAAAGAAAGAGGGAGACTGGCTGTTCTATACCCAGTTACTGCTAAATGCTGATACCAATTTGTTAATTGCACAGAAGAGTGATGTGAAACGCTTTATGGGTGAAACTCAATTAGCAGAAATCGTGAAGCTGCCTTCCTTAACGATTGAGGAACTCTACAGGGAGCTTGCAGGTTTCACGAATTATTTGGATGATCATGAATATAGCCAAGCACATTATGACCAAGGTAAGAGGATCATTAGGGAATTAATAAAGAAAGACGGTGTCGAAAGCTGGGAAGTACGGAATGGATTGAAAGAAAATGATGAGGAAAATGAGTTCTATGGTTTTCACGATATATATATCGTTTATATGGCTGGTGAACTTCGTGAAGAAAGCGTCGTCCCTCAGTTAGTGAGCCTCTTTAAAGATGAAGATGAAAGTGATCTATTATTCGAGGAAGTGGCAAATACACTGGTGAAAATAGGGACGGAACAGGTAGTGCATGAGGTTGAAAAAGTGGCACTGTATGGTAATACTTATTTCTATACACTGGACGTACTTGGAAGGATCAAAACCAAAGAAGCGGAAAATGCGCTCTTGAGATTATTTGATCAAACAGATGACATTACCGCAAAAACACTGATCTCAGATTATTTATGCCAGCAGTTATCAACAGGCGCGATTCCAAAAATCGAAGCGTTTATCGAAGAGGGGTATGATGCAGGAATGCTATGCCTGGAAGAATCCCTCTATGTCAACTGCATCATGAATGGGATCGATCATCCGAAACTTCCACAGTGGAGAAGTTTCATTGAAGACGTGGAAGACCAATCAATGAAAGAGCAGCCACTCTTTCCTCCACAACCCATACAAAGCGGAAACAAAGTGGGCCGCAACCACCCTTGCCCATGCGGAAGCGGAAAAAAATATAAGAAGTGCTGTCTATAAAGTAAGGGACGGACCTCCGCATTCTGCGGAAGCCCGTCCCTATCGCTTTCTAATATTAAATATTTCGATTTGAGGTCCGTCCCTCTACTCCATCCACTCAGGCTTACCAAAGCCTTTAAACTCTTCGTCGATGATTTTCTCGAATTCATCTGCTTCGACGACTGCTTTGATGTCTTTCGCCAGCTGTGAGTCAACGTCCTTCGTATTTACAACCACTCGGTTCCGATACTGATCAGGCATGTCTTCCAGCTGAAGTGCATCAAGTAAGTCCATGTCGGCAGCAAGTGCGTAGTTCCCTGGTACCGCAGATAGATCAACACTGTCAACGGCCCTTGGAAGCTGTGCTGCTTCGATCGGTTTGAACTGCAGGTTTTTCACGTTTTCAGCAATGTCTTTTTCTGACACAGTCAATGGATCTGTATCCGGTTTTAACGTGATCAGCTTAGCATCCTCGAGAATCTGAAACGCCCGGGCTGCGTTCGTCGGATCGTTTGGAATGGCAATGGCGCTGCCTTCTTTGATGTCTTCAATCGAATCAAACTTCTGTGAGTAGATTCCCATCGGAGCCGTTGGTACGACAATCACTTCGGATAAGTCCATGTTATGCTGTTTCGCAAAGGTTTCCATGTAGATTTTATGCTGGAAAAGGTTCGCATCCAGATCTCCCTGAGCCAGTGCGTTGTTCGGCTGGATGTAATCACTGAATTCCTTCACTTCCACCGTGTATCCTTTTTCTTCAAGTCCTGGCTTGATCGCTTTTGTCACCATATCACTGTATGGTCCGGATGTCGCTCCGATCGTCACCTCTTTTTTATCTTCCGAGCTTGCCTCGTCCCCGCCGCAAGCTGCAAGAATGCTCATTGTTACCGCTAATGCTACGAATAAAATCCACTTTTTCACTTGTTGTTCCCCCTAAAGTAGTTATCGTTTATCGACTAATCGTGCAAACACATCACCCGTATACTGGATGAGCTGAACCAGACAAATTAAAATGACGACGGTCGTGATCATCACCGTATTGTCATATCGGTAGTAACCGAAGCGAATCGCCAAGTCCCCGACTCCCCCTCCACCGACGATGCCGGCCATGGCAGAATAGGCGACTAAACTGATCGTTGTAATCGTGATTGCCTGAATCACCGCCGGCCGCGCTTCCGGTAACAGCACGTCCTTGATGATCATCCAAGGGCTTGCCCCCACTGAAACCGAGGCTTCAATGACACCTTTATCGATCTCTCGCAATGACGTTTCTACCATTCTCGCAAAAAACGGAATTCCCGCAACAGAGAGTGATACGGATGCTGCCGTCGGTCCGATCGTGGTACCGGTCAATAGTTTGGTTAATGGTAAGAGTGCGACTAATAGAATGATGAACGGAACCGACCGCACCATATTGACGACAAATCCAACGACCTTTTTGATCAAACTATTTTGTAAAAACAAGCCTTTGTCTGTTACGAAAAGAAGAATCCCGAGCGGTAATCCCACTAAAATCGCAACTCCCAGTGAAATCCCCACCATGTATACCGTTTCAAAAAAGGCTTTATTCAACTCTGGTAAAATCGCAGTCAATGAATCAGGCAGCATTCTCAAGCACCTCCAAGCTCTGTGTCTTCAACGTGATGAACCGGATTGCGGCTTCGATTTCTTCATGGGAGCCGATCAGTTCCATAATGAAAATCCCCAGTGGAACTTCCTGAATATATTCGATCTTGCCGTGAAGGATATTGCCTCTCACTTTGTATTTCTGGAACACTTCTGAAACGACGCTTTCCTCTGCGATCGATCCTTTGAATTGGATTTTTATCAGCTTTCCTTTTCTTGATTCCACGAGGTGCGGCGGGAGTTCAAATTGAAGGATCGTTTCAATGAATTGCTTCGTTAAAGGCTGCTTCGGTTCGGCAAACAGGTCGTATACCGGACCTTCCTCCACGATTTTCCCGTCCTGCATCACGGCCATCCGGTCACAGATTTCTTTCACCACTTCCATCTCGTGTGTGATGAGAACGATCGTCAAACCCAGTTCTTTGTTGATTTTTTTCAATAGCTTCAATATCGATTTCGTCGTATTCGGATCGAGTGCCGATGTCGCTTCATCGCAAAGTAAAACCGATGGGTTATTCGCAAGGGCCCTTGCAATCCCGACTCTTTGCTTTTGTCCTCCGCTGAGCTGGGCCGGGTACGCATCTGCTTTGTCCGATAGACCGACCATCTCCAGGAGCTCGACGACCCTGGGCTTTATTTTCGCTTTCGGTACACTGGCCGCTTTCAAGGCAAACGCCAGATTGTCAAACACCGTTTTAGATTTGATCAGGTGAAAATGTTGAAAAATCATGCTCGTCTTTTGACGGGCGAGTCTTAATTGTTTGGACGTGAGCTTCGTAAAATCCTGTCCATCAATGATGATTTCTCCTGATGTAGGGGTTTCTAGTAGATTCAAGCAGCGAATGAGTGAACTCTTCCCCGCTCCACTGTATCCGACGATTCCAAAGATCTCACCCTTTTCGATCTTTACGGAAACGTTATCGACACCGACCACCGTTTGCTTTTTTGTACTGTAGGTTTTAACTAGATTTCGAATCTCGATCAATGTGCACACCCCTTTTTTTGTACAATAAAAAATGCCTCTTTCAACTGAAAGAAGCATCGCCTGTTTATCTCGACTTATCTCTCAGAATGAAATCATCCTGCAGGAATTAGCACCGTTCCAATACTGGAGGTTGCCGGACGTCATAGGGCCTGATCCCTCGGTCACTCTGGATAATTGAAAGTATGTAATTTTCTAAATTTTTATCTTATAGAGGATAATACTGGGTATGTGAATGGAAGTCAATAGGGAATTTTTCAGTTGTTTTTATGTAAGCGTTATCTTACTTGGTGCAGTAGGGTAGGGATTTTTCTTGGTGGGGCAGACTTGGGTTTGATCTGGGGGTAGTTCACATCCAATTTTTTACAGTCGATAATATATTCTTAAAGTTGATAATATATTCTTAAAGTTGATAATAAAAGGGTGAAAGTCGAAAATATATCTCTAAAGTTGATAATAAAAGGACAAAAGTCGATAATAAAACTTCTCTCATCCTATAAATCCATGTATTTCACATCGATTTCAGATAAATTCATTCCTTAACACCATCTCAAAGACTTAAAAACCGATTCTTTTCACCTCGAATCTCCAAAACCAATACAAAAAGGCACTACCTTCCATAGCAGCACCCCAACCATTTGTCATAACAACTCACTACAAATATTCTAATCTCTCAAACTCCCAAACGGAAACTAGAAAGCCCACTCCTTAATCCCCGTCAACACATCCAACTCCCTCAACCTCTGCTCACAATAAGACGAATTCCCTTTCAAGTATGTATCAACATACGCAGGATGACACATAATCTCAAGCGTCTCACCTTCATCCCTGCTGTCCAATATCCTCTTCAATCCTTCAACCGACACTCCGTCACCATAAAAGTCCATCGAGAACCGATCGGTTAACACATTCATTGCGTCTAACCCATCACAGGGCACATTCCGGACCGGAATCCCAAAACGCTCCGACAACCTCTTTACCACCGGGATCAGTGGCCGAAAGCTATGAACATGGTGATGACTGTCAATATGAGAAAGGGGCAGACCGAATGATAGGAATTTGTCCACCTGAGCCTCCCACTCCATTTCAACCTCATCCACATTGATTTCTCTTTCTTCAAAAATCCTGCTGGTGTAACGGAAAAAGCCTCTCTCATCAAGAAGAGATGGTACTCCGCCAGAAACTGGTCTCCCGCATGTCAGTGTTAAATGGACCCCAACCTGTAATTCCGGATAAACCTTCGCCAATTCCACCGCATGCAGAGTCCCCGGCATATTGACCAGCATCGTTGTTGAGTTGACGATGCCAAACCGATGACTATCAACGATGCCGTAATTCACCCCCCGGCATAAACCGAAATCATCTGCATTGATGATCACGTTCCTCATAATCCCCCATCCCCTTTTCGCTAATAGGTTCTTTCTACAAGAAAGCTCGCTTTATCTCCTCTGAAGATCGCTTTGGAAAATTCGATGACCGATCCATCCTCTACATAAGCCGTCGTCTCGATCATAAAGCAAGGTGTCCCCTCAGGCACCTCAAGCTTCTCTGCCACTCGTTCATCTGCTAAAAATAACTCGATCGTTTCGACGGTTTTTTTAATTTTTATCTCAAACTGTGTTTCCAGGAGCTTGTAAAGAGATCTTTCACATTCGTCTTTATCAAGCCCCGGCGTCTTGTACCAGGGCAGATAGGCCACCTCATATTGCAGGGGCAGACCGTCCGAATAACGGATCCTCTCTAAACGATTGACGGGATCTCCATTCTTCAATTCCAACGCTTTTTCCACTGTTGATTCTGCCGGGATGACATTCATGCTTAGTACCTTGATCTTAGGTTTCTTACCTTGTAATCGCAGTTGCTCTGTGTAGTTGTCGATCGTCGAGGACAGGATTTGACTGACTTTCTCTTCTGCGACAAAGGTTCCTCTTCCTTGCTCGCGATACACGTAACCTTCAAGTGTCAGCTGCTGGAGCGCCGTCCGGATCGTCGTACGACTGACATTGAACTTTTCGCAAAACTCCGCCTCTGTCGGCAGTTTTGTATTCGGAGCGTATTCTTTATTTTTAATCATGTGGATGATTTCTTCTTTTACATGCGAATGCAGGGCCTTTGCTTCTTGTGTCTCTTTCATTCTGTTTCTCCCTTCCACTTTCTTCCTATATTTGTTATAACACATCCACGTTCATTTCTCTATTCCTAATCATTTTATCATAAAAATAATTTGTTATTACAAATAAATAAGTATCAGTCATAAATTTTATATTTGTCACTACAATATATAGACGAGCGAAAATTTGTATGATACATTATAAAAAATAGAAATCGCTTTCAAAATGAAGGGAGATCGACAGAATGTCATTAAAGGTGGTCATAATCGGAGGCGGATCAAGCTATACACCAGAAATTATCGAGGGGTTCATCCACCGATACAAATCTTTTCCTGTCACGGACATAACGCTTGTAGACATCGAAGCAGGGAAAGAGAAGCTTGAGATTATCGGGCAGTTTGCTCGTCGAATGATCCAAAAAGCAGGCGTGCCGATTGAATTGGAATGGACTCTTAACCGGCGGGATGCCTTGATAGGCGCTGATTTTGTGACAACACAAATCAGGGTGGGCGGCCTCTCAGCCAGGGAAAAAGATGAACGTATTCCGTTAAGTCATGGCGTCATCGGTCAGGAAACCAATGGAGCAGGCGGTATATTCAAGGCCTTGCGTACCATTCCGGTCCTAATGGAAATTTGTCATGACATCCAACAGATTTGTCCCCATGCATGGCTTATCAACTTTACCAACCCGGCAGGCATTGTTACAGAAGCCCTGCTTAAATACAGCTCACATAGTAAAGTCATCGGGGTGTGCAATATTCCTTTCAACATGAAAAACAGCGTGGCCGAGATGATGAATTGTTCTGCAAATGAAGTACAAATCGAATTTGTAGGGATGAATCATTTTGTGTTTGGAAAAAGGGTTTGGGTCAATGGTCAGGATGTCACCGATCAGGTTTTGCAAAAACTGATCCATCAAGAAGTAGATTACTCACCCGCCAACATCGTCTCCCTCGGTTGGTCGAAGGAATTTTTACAAGCACTCGGGATGCTTCCCAATCCTTATCATCAATACTATTTCCAACGGGACTCTGTGTTGGAAAAGGACCTTCAAGCTTATAGAGAAAACGGTACACGGGCAGAGGTTGTTCGAAAAGTTGAAAAAGAACTTTTCATACAATATATGAAAGAAGAGTTAAATGAAAAGCCAAAAGAACTGGAAAATCGAGGAGGTGCCTACTACAGTGATGCTGCCTGCAGCCTCATGACGAGCATTTACAACAACTCAGGAGACATCCAAACCGTCAATACACTGAACAACGGAACCATCCCGGACCTGCCCCACGACGCTGTTATTGAAGTAAACGCCGTCATTACGGGGGACGGACCTCGGCCAATCGTCATCGGACCGCTTCCTTCATCAATTAAAGGAATCATCCAACAGATGAAAGCGTTCGAAGAGCTCGTCATTAAGGCAGCAATGTCCGGTGAGTACAATCATGTTTACCAGGCCATGGTGATGAATCCGCTAGTACAGAACGAAGGGGTAGCAAGACAACTAGTCGATGAATTATTGGAAGCTCACAAAGAGTTTTTACCGCAATTCAATTAATCTAGTAAATGGGGGAAAGAGAAATGAGTAAAGTAATGGGGTTTATGGAAAGCAAGTTTATGCCTATTGCAGGACGAATCGGGTCACAACGACATCTCGTTGCCATCCGTGATGGATTCGTTTCGATCATGCCGCTGATCATCGTCGGATCTTTGGCTGTCTTATTAAATAATCTGCCGATTGATGCCTTTCAAAATTTTATGGTCTCTGTATTCGGTGAAAGCTGGAAATCCGTCGGGGGCAATATGTGGAATGGATCATTCGCCATCCTCGGACTGCTCGTCGCTGCATCCATCAGTTATCATTTAGCCAGGTCCTATCATATCGATGGGTTATCTGCAGCATTGGTATCGATCGCTTCACTCATCATCCTCACGCCGGTAACGGAAGACTGGGGGATTTCCTACGCCTGGACCGGAGCACAAGGGATATTCGTCGCCGTGATAACGTCACTTCTTGTCACAGAATTATTCAAAGTGTTGATTCGTTCCAAGTTTACGATCAGTATGCCCGATGGTGTGCCGGAAGGTGTCGTAAAATCATTCAAAGCCCTGATTCCTGCAACGATTATCTTGATTCTTGTTGGTCTTATTCAAGCACTATTAACTTCTTTTGCAGAAAAAAGCATCTTTGAAATCGTGTTCACGGTGGTTCAGGAACCACTGCAAGCTGTATCCAACTCACTGCCATCAGCCATAGTTGTAGCCTTCTTAAATCATTTCCTTTGGTTCTTCGGCTTACATGGCACGAACATATTAGGTCCGATCATCGAACCGATCTACCTACCGTTAATTGAGAAAAATCAGCAGCTCTTCGCAGACGGGATGAGTGCCTTCGACGTTCCTTACATTGTGACGAAACCATTCTTCGATGCCTACGTGTACATGGGTGGATCCGGTACGACGATCGCCTTGATCATCGCCATCTTCCTTGTGGTGAAGACGAAGCATTATCGCACAGTTGGAAAACTGTCTGCTGCACCTGGCGTCTTCAATATTAATGAACCGGTCATCTTTGGTCTGCCGATCGTGTTAAACCCGCTTATGTTTATCCCGTTTTTACTCGTACCTGTCGTATTAACCGTAACATCATACCTGGCACTGAGCTTAGGAATTGTACCCAAAACCGTCGCGATTGTTCCTTGGACGACACCACCGATCATCAGTGGTTACCTTGTAACGGGTGGATCCTGGAGTGGAATCGTGCTACAACTTGTGAACCTGACAATCGCTACACTTATGTACATCCCATTCCTGCTCGCATCTGAACGTGCCCAATTAAAGAAAACAACCGAAACGAGTGATAAAATCGCATGAATGCTGAACAACAAATGACCTTAGAAGAAATATCTTTTCATATCATTTTACACGCTGGAAACGCGAGATCATCCGCCATGGAAGCCCTGCAAGCCGCCAAGAAAAAACAATTCGAAACAGCAGAGGAAAAAATGACCGAGGCAGAGAAAGAAGTACATCAAGCTCATCACTATCAAACTCAGTTACTTCAAAAAGAAGCAAGTGGCGACACACAGAATCCTACGATTCTTTTGATCCATGCCCAGGATCATCTCATGAACGCCATCACCGTCAAAGAACTGGCCCAGGAAATCATCGAAATCCATCAAACCAAGTAAGGAGTGCTTCATATGAATATCATGCTGGTCTGTTCGGCAGGAATGTCAACGAGTATGTTAGTCCAAAAAATGCGCAAAGCCGCTGAAGAAAAAGGCCTTGAAGCCACCATTAATGCTACGTCTGAAGCTGACTTAAGCAATCACTTAGATAAACTTGATGTGATTCTCATTGGTCCCCAAGTCCGCTACCTATCATCTAAAATCATTGAAAAAGCAGAGCCCCATCATATTAAGGTGGATGTGATAGATGGGATGTCTTATGGGATGATGAATGGTGAGAAAGTGTTGGAACAGGCTGTGAGTTTATTGGGGAAGTAATATTTTCTAGATTAAGAGTGACCTGTAATGGGTTACTCTTTTTTAAGTTGAAGTACATGAAGAAAGTGTCCCCCATTAAGGAGAACACTTTCATTCGATTACATCACATCATAATCCGTTACATTTCGCTCGACTACCCGTGCTCCTTCCACACTCACAAACATCCCGTTCGAACTTCCAAACACATTGGTCGCGATCAGGTTATCCATCGCTGCTTTCACCGCCACCGTATCAATCGGTTCGATCGGGTCATTGATGGATAGTTTAGCTGACTTCCCAGTTTCGGTCGTAAATTCCAGTTCTAATACTTTTGCCATGCTGCCTCCTCCTTTCTATGGAACTATCGATTGTCCTTACTCGTTAATGTCAAAGGTTTCGACCTTCTCGATGTTGTTTAATCCTTTTGATGAAAGACTTGCCACGGATAAAGCTGCGCTGTTCATCTCATCTGCCGTTGCCAGTGCATTGATGTAGCTGTACGATTTGTACACAATCTTTGGATTCCCCTTCATCCAGGCCATCATTGTAAGCCAGTCGTATTCTCGTAGATTTCAAATCCGCTGTTGCCATGTGCCTCACCTCCTTTCACCCTTTATATAGGGGATAGGGAGAGTGAAGGACACCTCCGTTTGAAAAAAAGAGGGACGGACCTCGACTCCTAGTACCAACTCCTAGGAATGGAGGTCCGTCCCTTGTTCTTAATAAAGTTTCCCTTGTCTGTATAGAACCGTGGATAGTTTCATGACGGAGTGGATGTAGCAGTTTTGGCGCAGTGGGAATGGGTCGCCAAAGAATAGCGGCAGGACGGTGTCCATGGTTGTTTTCATTTTGTCGTAGAGGAGATTGAATACTTCTTCCTCTGTGTAGAACTGCGTTTCCCGTCCTTGCAGCCATTCGAAGTAGGAGACGATGACCCCTCCGGCATTCGCCAGGATATCAGGGATGATAATGACTCCTTTATCACTTAAATATTCATCTGCTTCTGTTGTAATTGGAGCATTGGCCCCTTCCACGATGATTCTTGCTTTCACCTTTGCTGCATTATCCTTGTGCACCTGATCCTCTAATGCCGCCAGCATCAGTACGTCCACATCCAGGTAAAGGACCTCTTCACGACCACGAACCTCAGCCTTCACACCGATTTCCTTCAACTGTTCATCCTTCGTGGGAAGATCTCCTTTATTCTTCATCGTAAACTCAACCAAAGCCGGAATATCAAGACCATCCGAATTGAACAACGTCACATTCCGGTCACTCACCGCCACCACTTTATTCTGTATATGAGTGGATTGATAGGCTTCAAGTGCCGCAACCGACCCTACATTCCCGAACCCCTGCACTGAAATCGTCAAGGGACGGTCCTCGAAATCGAGTGCCGTTTTCGCAAAGACATTATCCGTCTTCGTTAATAGACTCTTCTGTTCCCTTACAAAATCATGAACGAGGTAGCGGAATGTAAAGAAGACGCCCTTTCCCGTCGCCTCTCTCCGGCCCAACGATCCCCCGTTCACAACACTCTTCCCCGTAAAGCTCCCTCTATAAGGCATCCCCGGCCGGATACTCTTGTACTCCGCCATCATCCAGTCCATTTCACGTTCCCCTGATCCCATATCGGGAGCCGGAATATCTTTATCGGGGCCAAGGACATCGCTGAAATACTGGACATACTTCCTCGCGATCAGATGAAGCTCCTTTTCCGTATACTCACGGGGATTCAGAATGATCCCACCTTTTCCTCCACCGAATGGAACGTCATGAAGGGCATTCTTCAACGTCATCAAGGAAGCGAGATTCACGACCTCTTCCTCATTCACCGTCTCATGAAAACGAATCCCTCCCTTATATGGCCCCAGGGCATTATTATGCTGAACACGAAAAGCCGGGATCCTGACCACCTTCTCATCCTCCAACGGAATCCTCAAATACGATTTATGTACGTGGTTCGGTGTCGACAGAATGGAAGTCAGCGACGTAAACGCTTTCTTTCTTGTCTCACCCTTCACTTCGGGTAAAAAAGATTCGTCCTCTAATAAAGCATCCAGTGACTTCTGAACAATATCTCTCGTTTGGCTGATCAAATCTGGTCCCTCCTATTGGTTTGAAGAAAATAATGGTATTTACTATAGTGTTACCCTGTCACCCCTGGTTAAAAACGACTATTCATAATCTGTTCATCAATCGACGTAAAAATGACATTCATAAGATATGACAACTCCTAAAATAAAGACCCCTCTTACAGCTGTTCAATTATATATAACTATTAATAAAGAAATTCTGTCAGCGTAGAACGATTTAAAATCCTATCGCAGATCTCATTGTATTCTTCCCAAAATAAAGGAAACCTTGACAACCATCCCCAATATACTATAATTGTATTATTTATATTCCGACTAAACTAATATGAATTATAAGATAAGGGTGATGACATGTTTATACAGATCAACCATCTCAATAAGCAATACCTCGATAAGTCAGGAAAACCAACCGATGTATTGAAGGATATTAATCTCGGGATAGATAAGGGTGAGTTTGTTTCAATCCTGGGACCTTCAGGATGCGGTAAATCCACTCTCCTCTCCATCGTGGCAGGACTGACCACCTTGTCTTCGGGAGAGATTCTTGTAGATGGAAATCCGATCAAGAAACCCGGAAAAGACCGGGGGATGGTTTTCCAGCAAGCGGCACTTTTTCCATGGTTGAATGTGCGTGACAATGTGACGTTCCCTCTGAAAAAAGAGATGTCTAAGAAAGAGGCAAGACACCAAGCCGCAAAATACTTACATATGGTCCAGCTGGGAAACTATCAGGATCATTACCCTCATGAGCTTTCAGGGGGAATGCAGCAGCGGGTGGCCATTGCACGTGCTCTCTCCATGAACCCGGAAATCCTTCTCATGGATGAACCATTCGGCGCACTGGATGAACAAACGCGCTCCCGTCTTCACCATCAGCTTGAAACGATCTGGATGGAAACAAAGAAAACCGTCCTGTTCGTCACTCACAGTATCTCGGAATCTATTAAGCTTTCAGACCGGATCATCGTCATGGGTACCCGCCCCGGTACGATCTTGGCAGATATCAAAGTGGATATCCCCCGTCCACGGGATGCCCATAAAGAAGAAATGGTGAAAATCGAAGAACATATCATGAGCTATTTAAAGAAGGAAATCGATAAAGTGATAAGTGAGGAATTGGCCTATGAACACAGCTCTTAAACGCATCATCTTTTTTGCCCTCATTATAGGCCTATGGGAATCGGGATCACGATTCGGATTATGGACGGAAGTTGTCCTCCCCTCTCCTACTTCCGTTTTCCAGGCCCTATTTACTGGGATTGCCGATCAAACCTTGATCATTGACCTTATTGCAAGCTTCAAGCGCTTATTCATCGGATTGGGGATTTCGCTCGTTATCGGAACCAGCATCGGCGTGCTTTTCGCCAAATCCAAAACGGCCGACGATACACTGGGATCTTTACTGCTGGCATTCCAGAGTGTACCGAGCATTGTGTGGCTGCCACTAGCCATCATGTGGTTCGGCCTCAATGAAAAAGCCGTCATTTTCGTCGTCATTCTCGGTGGAACATTTGTCATGGCCCTCAACATTCGAATGGGCATAAAAAACGTCTCTCCCCTCTTTTTGAAAGCAGCTCAAACGATGGGATCGAGAGGTTTGGACTTATTCATTCGAGTCATCTTCCCGGCATCGATCCCTTATGTGGTCACCGGTTCACGCCTTGCATGGGCCTTCGCCTGGAGAGCTTTAATGGCCGGAGAACTATTAAGTACCGGTCCAGGACTCGGCTACACTCTCCGATACGCATCAGACTTTGGTGACATGAGCCTGGTCATTGCCGTCATGATCATCATTGGAGTCATCGGAGCGATCGTGGATCAACTGATCTTCCAGCGCATTGAAAAATCAGTGATAAAGCGTTGGGGATTGGAGTCTTAAGCATAGACGAAAAAATTGCGGCAGGTGATGATCAACTGCCTCATTAATAAAAACAGGAGGTTACAAAATGAAAAAAGCATTTCTACTCATGACGATTTTCTTTACATTCCTATGTGTTTTGGCAGGCTGCGGTACTGAAAAAAGCTCAGGAGGAGACGTAAGCGAGAAGGTCGTCATCGGTTACTTCCCTAATATTAACCACGTTCCCGCTATGGTTGCGAAGGACAAAGGATTTTATGAAGAGAAGTTGGGTGACGGTACAAAGATTGAATATAAAACCTTTCCGGATGGCTCATCGTTTATGACCGCTTTAAAAACAGGTGAAATTGATGCGGGTCTTGTCGGGCCTGGTCCAGCCATGAACAACTACATGACCGGTGCTGACGTAAAGATCATCGGTGGGGGATCCACTGGTGGAACTGTGGTTCTTGCAAGTAAGGAAAGCGGCGTGAAGTCCGTGGACGATTTTGCAGGCAAATCCTTCATCACCCCTGCCGTCGGTTGCACGCATGATGTTCAGGTCGAAACATTCTTGAAAGAACATGGCATTGAATCTCAACGTATCGGCGGGACCATGAAACACGTAACAGGAAACCCGGCACAATATGCCAACATGCTGAAATCAGGGAAAGTCGATATTGCCGTAGCGCCGGAACCTTGGGCAGCTGTGATTCAACAGGAAACAGGTGCCAACATCATCATCGATCATGACGAAATTTCATTCGGTGAAACACTTCCTGCTTCAGTACTTGTAGCCTCTGGAAAATCCGTGAAAGAAAACCCGGATACCATTCAAAAAATCGTGGACGCACATAAAGAAGCAACTTCTTTCATCGCTGAAAATCCGGAAGAAGCAAAAGACATTACGATTAAAGACGTGAAAGACGTAACCGGCCAAGAACTAAGCAAGGAAGTCGTTGACCAAGCCTGGGAACGAATCGGTTTCACTTACAAAGTGGACTCCGATGCCGTTCAAGCATTTGCCGACTCATCCTATGAACTGAAGTTCCTGAAAGAAAAACCGGAATTCACTGATTTGATTGACAAACAATTCATAGACTAACCTGACAAGGTCCGTCCCTCTTCTGATGTGAGGGACGGACCTCTGTTTCAGAAGGAGGAAGTTGAGTGGGATTTAAATGTATGATTGCTACGGTTGCCTTATCTCTTTTCTTCTTGGCTGGCTGCCAGGGGGAAAATGTTGAAGAGTCTTTTCCTATGAAAGTAGAGGTTGGAGATTTGGCTGCCGTGGATCAGAATGGGGAGACTACGTCTTTAGGTGAGCTCAATAGGGGAAAGATTGTGATTGCTGATTTCATCTTTACGAATTGTGATACCGTTTGTCTTCCGATGACGGCTAATATGTCGAACCTTCAACAGAAGATAAGGGATGCGGGATTGGATGGGGAAGTCCAGCTGGTATCGATTAGTGTGGATCCCGAACATGATACTCCTGAAGTGTTGAAGGAATATAGTGGCCGATATGAAATGGATGATGAGAATTGGAGTTTTTTAACGGGATACTCCCGTGACGAGATTGAATCCTTCGCCAATGTCTCTTTTAAAACTCCTGCTGCTAAAGTTGAAGGCTCTGATCAGTTTGTTCATGGAACTTCTTTTTATTTAGTGAGTGAAAATGGGGTTTTGCTGAAAAAGTATGAAGGGGTGTCCAATCCTCCATATGAAGAAATCATTGAGGATATTAAGAAGTTGAAGTAACCTTTTCGAGTGAAATCGAGGAGGTTTTTTTATGTGGTTACGTCATACAGCCCCATCCATCCCAACCCTTAACCCAATTTCCACCAAAACCCCATGCCATACCACTCATTTAATTTTCACTACTACGCCCAAAGCAGGAAAAACCCCTCCCCCTACCAAATACTAGTCATAAAGGGATTTTTAAAAGGAGGGGTTCACCATGCACACAGGGGAAATCATTCGATTTTATAGGGAGAAAGCAGGTCTCACCCAGTCTCAATTGGGGGAAGGGATATGTACAACGACGCATGTCAGTAAGATAGAGCGGGGAAAAACGGCTTATTCCGACGATATTATCTCACTCTTTTCAGAGCGTCTGGGAATTGACATTCATCACGAGATCACCTCTTTTCACCAAGTCGAAAAGCAGCTTCAGCTCTGGCATAATAGCATCATCATGAGGAGGATGAACCTCGTGGAACAAATGAAATCGGAACTTGAAAAGTCTCCGTTTCTCGAGTCCTCGAAATATGGAGTCTATTATCACTTACTTAGGGCGAGGTACTATATTCTACATAATAAAGATGACCTTTCTTCGAACATTCTGGATTCCATCCAAAGGGGTTCAAGTCCTCTTACAGCCTTTGAGACCAATCTGTTTTATCACGTTCAAGGGCTTATCTATATTAGAGACACTACGGAAGAAAATCAGCAAAAAGCCGTTAAAATTTTTAAGAAGATAGATATGGATGAATACAAAAATGAAGAATGCCATTATCACTTATCGATTGCTTATCACTGTATCGGAAATAAAGTAATGTCCTACTTTCACGCCGGTAAATCCCTCAGTTATTTTAAAAAGACGAATAATTACTCCGGTGCAATCAAGGCTGAGTCCTTAATGCTCCTTCAGCTGAGCAGTGAGATGTATCTCGAATTTGAAGATTTGGTGGAAAGGTATCAGAACCTGATTCAGGACAGTGATTCACTTGGGTATCTAGATCAAAAAGGGGCTCTCTTAAATAACTTAGGGTATGAGTATTACAATCGTGAAGAATATGCCCTTGCCAAAAAATGCTTTAAAGAAGCGTTGAATCTGGCTGAAAAAGGGTCTATGCCTTATTTGCGGCGATTATGTAATTATACAGATGCCTGCATCGAAGGAAATCTTGTACATTCAAAATTGATAAAGAAACACATCCAACACGGTTTATCAGAAAGCAAAAGCGCAAACAGTACCCTATTCATTATCTTATTTGAACTTTTTTCTCTCCGTATGGACAATAAGAGCGATGACTACTTTTCTTATCTCGAAAACAAAGCACTGCCCTATTTTTTTGAAACGAAGAATGTGTTGTTGATTGAAAGGTTCGGGAAGGTGCTCTATGAATATTACGTAGAATCCGAGGAGTTTAAAAAAGCGGTTCAATTATCGAATCTATTAATGAGATAATGTGTGACCGTCGCGGTGCCAGGCACACATGTCATAACAAGTGTACCAGGTACAATATGCTGAATTTGTACCTGGTACAGACACTAAAAATAAAACCCTGGAATCCCTCCCAGGGTTTTAGATTACTTATTCATGAAGCGTCCCTTCTCCTTGCTCCGCATTGAACGTCCAATTCACTTGCAGGGCGTCTCCCTGGAATTCATTTTGGTCTTCTCCGTTATCCACGAATTCGAACAGGACCATGATTTTCTCTTTGCCACCCGCCGGAATACCATCAGGAACGACTTCACTGCCTACGAATGTATTCATGGCCGTAAGATCCGGTGTTTGATCTTTCAGTTCATATAGGGAGGTTTCCACTACCGGTGAATACGCGCTTCCCTGATTGTACATGATGGTGACTTTGATATGCTTGGCCATGTCATCTGCGTTTGCAGCTCCATTCAGCATGGCATCGTCAACTGTGTAGCTCGTCCCCAGTAGCACTTTGTAGATATCCAATGTTCCATTGTTTTCCAATGTGAATTCACGCTGGATTTCATCACCAGGCTTGATGTTTTCCACATTGACGACGACTTCCGGGTTCACGGCCAGATCCAATGTACCCGCTGCGAACGTATTCTGAGTCTCAACTGTATCGCTAAAATATGCGTATGTACCTCCACCCATTAATGAAAATCCTAATGCTGCCGTTAATACTCCCTTGCTTACCTTCTTTGCAAAACTCATGTTTTTCTTCCTCCCTTTGTGTTGTCTATTTATTAATCTACTATTTGCCTCTGTCAACAAATAATAGGATCAACCAGTGGTCTTCATTTCGACTTCCTTTAATGTCACAAAGATGGACCTTGCCGCTGATAAGACCAGCAGTAACCCCGGGATAAAAAGCAAAAGGGCAGATCCGATTTTGGATGAAGCATAGTTTACCATGTAGCCTAAGTATGGAATGGTAAAATCCTTGTAGCTTCCTACGATGTTTTGAGATAGCACATAATCCCGATCCGGGGCGTCATTGTTGTCCCCTTTTGTGATATACAGGGTTTGCCCGTTACTCTCTTTCATATCGATGATTCTATGGGTGATTAACTTATCCTCGGATTGAAAGGTGATGATTTGATTTTTTTTATAGGCAGCATTGTTCTTGGCTTTCTCAATTACAATGATGGATCCTGTCTGAAAGGTTGGCTCCATGGAACCTGATAGAACGACTTTAAATTGATGGTTTAAGATGGTAGGCTCACCACCTGATGCTTTTGATGATAGAACGATGAAAGCAAGTGAACAGAATAGGAAAAATGATATGCCCACCATTATTTTTCTGAGTATTGAGAATACTTTCTTCATAGTGACCCGCCTCCTGGTTCATGGTTGTTTTCGATAGTAGTTTCAGAGTTTTCAATAGTTGATTCTATTCCTTCTTCGGTTGTGTCAGTCTCCGGTTCGGATTCAGTTTCAATGACTACCGGCTCAGACTCTCCTTCACCAGTAAAATCCTGATCAACTTCGGCTTCGGGTTCAGGAGGCTCAACCTTCTCTTCCTCAACTTGCTTGGGAGGTTCATGTTGAAATTCCTCTTTCAAACTCTCTATATATGATTGTAGTTGGGACGATCTTTTTGAAGAATTCAATTCCACTACCAGCTTGTCCACCCGACCAAATCCTTTTATTGCATAATTGAACTCTTCCGGGTCCTTTAAAGCTTGTTGATAATAACCATCTAACTCCCTATAGAGCCTTTGTAACTCTTGATCAAGAGAGACCAATGTTTCTTTTAAAAGAAGGGCCTCATCCAGGTTCAACTCCTGATATCCCCTATAAAGTTCCTCAATCTCACTGACATGGTATCTTGCATTTTTCTCGAGCTGCTTAATAGTTGAAGGAAACACGAATGCCGCAGAAAACGTCATGGTTTCAGGCGGCTTCTGACTCGAAAAGGAAGCTTCCGTTTCTCCCATTAAGTGAACGGTTAGTGATAGATTCAATATTAATAGACCTGGAATGATGATCTTACTGAAACGACCTTTCATTTCGCCGACGCCTCCTTGACTGCTTCATTGGTACTAATCGTATAAGAGCCTGCGAGGATTGTAAATCGGGTCATTTTCTTGTCGAATCGGGGTCGTTTTTTCAGTAAGAATGTCAGATTCAATCTAAAAACCCCTCTATAGAGCCAATCCCATTAACCCAATTGACCAAGGTTTGATTATTCTGAATAATTGGAGATGTTCTACATTACTTTTTTGGAGAGGTGATTGGTTTGAAACAAAAGAAGATGAAGAAGAGAGCACTGCCAGTGTTGATTGCGACTTCCATTGCATTTGGAAGTCTTGCAGCACCAGGCTACAACGTGCTGGCGAATGATCAAGTGAAGAGCAGTCCTTCCTACATAGTAGAGGCGTGGGATGCACCTGAAGGATTATCGAAAGAAGATGTGCTGTATCAATTCCTACAAGCGAAGGTCGTCAATCCACAAGCGAAAACCATCGTATCCCTTGATGCGGTGAAGGATCAATTCAAGATCATTCAACAAGAAGCCGACAAACAAACAGGTTCCTACCATTTTAGAACAGTCGAGCAGTTGGGCGGGGTTCCTGTATATGGTTCTGAACAAACAATCGCACTTGATTCAAACAATGATGTGAAAGCGTTCTTCGGGAAAATTTCTAAAAATCTATCAAAGTCGGCAGTCTCAACAGAAGCAGCCATCTCTAAAGAAGAAGCACTGGCAACAGTGAAGGCAAGCATTGATGGTGAAATCGGAAAAGTCGATGCCTATGATGGAATCGAGTCGGAATTGATCATCTACCCCCATGAAGGAAAATATGTTCTATCTTATTTGGTAAAAGCATCGACATCCGTACCGGCTCCTGGCTATTTCCACTACTTTGTGGATGCGACCACCGGCGAAGTCATCAATCACTTCAATAAAATTCAAGAAGCAACAAAAGACTTTAAAGCGAGCCCAACAGCTACAGCAACAAGTTCTGTTAAAGCTTCAGCGAAAGCACTTCCTCCTGTCGCAGAACCGGCTCAAGCGAGAGGGATGGACATCTTTGGAAACCTTCATACGTTCAATGCTGTAAAGGATCTGTCGAATGGATCTCATTATCTATTCGACGGCACTCGCGCCAATGGTGTTCACACATTTAAAGCGAATCAGATGCCACCGACTACATTCATCCTCCTTTCAGCTTTATTAGGATTAACAGGGTTTGAAGTAACAAGTCCAAGAAACTTCTTCTATGATCCGGCTGCCGTTTCTGCCCATGTGAATGCAGGGAAAGTATATGATTACTACAAGACTAAATTTCAACGTAATTCGTTGGATAACAATGGGATGAAGCTTGTTTCCACGGTTCACATCGGGGAAAAATGGAGCAATGCTGCCTGGAACGGGAAGCAAATGCTTTACGGTGATGGCGACGGTGAGCGCATGATCTCCCTTTCAGGCGGACTGGATGTCATCGGACATGAAATGACTCACGGTGTCATCGATAAAACTGCTGATCTCATCTATGAAAACGAATCCGGTGCAATCAACGAATCGATCGCAGATATTCTTGGAGCATTCGTAGAAAACAAAACAGGCGACGACCTGTGGCTGCTCGGAGAAGATATTTGGACGCCGAACACACCAGGTGACGGTCTTCGTGACATGAAGGATCCCTCTTCTGTTTACATCGGAGGATACACAGAGTCAGGCTACTACCCTGATCACTATGACGATCGTTATTTAGGGGAACTGGATAAAGGCGGCGTTCATATCAACAGCTCCATCAACAATAAAGCTGCTTACTTGTTAACCGATGGTGGAACACACCATGGTGTAACTGTGACGGGAGTCGGCAAAGCCAAGGCAGAGAAAATCTACTACCGTGCATTGACTCTTTATTTGACAGCTTCATCAGGCTTCAGTGAAATGAGACAAGCCGCTGTGCAGGCTGCGAGAGACCTGTACCCTGACCGAAATGGTGAATCTTCTGCAGAGGTTAAGGCTGTTGAAGCGGCTTATGATGCGGTGGGTGTGGAGTAAGTAAGAATGGAATTTAGAGCTGATCTGGCTGGACTTTGTTCTGCCAGGTCGTTTTTTTTGACTCTAAATAGAAACAAGTCTATATAAAATAAAAACGGTGCCAGGCACAAAATAATCTTTTGTGCCTGGCACCGTTAACCGGTACACTATTATATAACTACATTCGATTCAACAGGTATCCCGATCGTAAACGTCGTCCACTCATCGTTCGACTGACAGCGGATTCTCCCATCATGCTTTTCAATCAGCTTTTTACAAATATAAAGACCGATTCCCGTTCCGAGGTCTTTTGTCGTGTAAAAAGGTTCAAAAATGGCTTCAATGGTTTCTTCTTTGATCCGTGGACCGTTGTTGGAGATTTCCAGTTTTGTCTTACCTGCTTCCTCTTCGCATGAAATCGTGATTTGACGTTGTCCCTCCACTTCCTGAAGGGCGTCAATGGAGTTCATGATGAGGTTAAGGAAAACCTGTCTAAGCTCATCCCTGTTTCCCAACACCTTGATGGCTGCATCGCACTGAAAGTCGATGGATACATCACCATCCAGAAGGCTCGGATACAGAAATTCAATTGTCTCTTCCAGATGATCTGTCAGGATGATCTCTTCCCTGGTACTCTCGATCAAATCCTTTCTCGATACATGGAGGAATTGGGAGATCCGGTAATTCAATTGCTCCAGCTCATGCTGCATAATATCGAGATACGGTAGGTCAGGATAGCCGTTCTGCAAAAGCTTAGTAAACCCAATAATAGAAGTGAGCGGGTTTCTGAATTCATGGACGAAGCTTGAGCTCATCTGGCCCAGGATCGTCAGTCGTTCTTTATGGGTTTGATCGATATACAACTCCTTCTCCTGGAGCTGCTGCTCTTTAATTTCCGTATATTTTCTAACGGCCAAGTAGGAGAAACGGTCGAAAAGCGCGTTGATTTCTTCAATGATGGGCTGCAAGTCCCGAAGTTCAATTCCGGAATTACTCACCCACTTGATAATGATACTTTTCCCGACATTCACGTTATAAACAAACTCACTTATATTTACGTTCGCGTTCACCCGCTCCAGGGCGGTCTTATAGGCGAGATAGGTAATTTCCTCTTCACTGAGGGGCGTTTCAATCGCACGTTTCACTAACTGAAACATTTTCACCCCGTTGTTCAACACTTCTTCTTTGTAAAGATCATTATCTGAAATGACGATACTCTTACGCCAATTATGTAAAAATTCTTCTGAATGATTTTCAAGAAATTCTATTAGCATGGTAGAAGCCCTAGTCATCAAATGGCAGTCCCTTCATTCCGGTTATTGTCTAAATATTCGTTGATATTACTATAACAGAAATTAGGGGATAGGGTGAGAGTCATTTGATAATTTAGCAACTTGATGCGAACGGTAAGGGATGAAATATAAGAAGACGATAATCTATCTATTGATGTAGTAACGGGGACAAATAGGTGAAGGTATCTGGATTAACTGCTGAAAAGGTTTGCGTACACGGTAACTGGCTGGCATTGTCTCGCAGACTTAAGCCCCTATAGCTTTGCGTCACCATTTTTCAACGGGTTTGCCTTTATCGTACGCGTTTTAGAAGTATTTAATATACTGGTTTTAAAAAATACGTTTTCTTGGTTTTCGGAGGACCTTCATAAAGATACTCTTTTCTTCTGATTTAAAAATTTTTATCCCCACTATCTTTAATGGTGTCCATATTTCTTTCATATAATATCCAGGCATTCGCCATCCCCCTATAAATCAAAATATTAACAAATATTACTTGTATTTACATTATATAAGAAAAATCAGAATAATCTATATTTTAGGTAAAAATACTTATCGACAATTTTCTCACTTTGGAACTAATTTCTTCATAATAACGATATACTCGACTATCAATTGACTACCTACCCACACCGATATGCCTATGAAATACCATTTTTGTCACTCTTCCATTTCTGGGAAACCAAATATTTATTCTCATTTATTCGACACTAGCTATTTTTTCCAAACTCTGATTTGCACTAAAAATGCATGAACAAGTCTTCATGCTTTTTTATCTATTCAGATCCGAACCAAAAAATCACTGCTTAAAATCAAACCGCTCATCAAAATCAAAAGGTATCTGGAATTGATCACGTACCCCGGTTAAATACGCCACATCGAAATACGTTTTCTGTGGCCTCGGCAGTTTATCCACCCATGGTGAATAGGTCTTAAACGAAATCATCTTGTCTGCTTCATCGAATTCTGCAAACCTCATCCAGCCATTGCCCCCATGATAGCCTGACTGGTAGTCGACAAGCATTTGTAAAACGGGATTACCTGCTGCATTTTGTTTCATTCTGTGAGTGGCGCCATGGTGATGGCCATTGACCGTCATAAATACCTGGTTAAAGGGGTGGACCAGTTCATCCCAGACCAGTGTCCCCCTCTCTGTATCCTTGGGAGTGACTCCCTCTATGCTGAGGATTTGATGAGAAAGAAGGATGGTCGGTGTTTTGGGATATGCTTTGAGAACCTTTTTTGCCCAGGGAATGTCCTCCTTCATATGTTCCATGTCGAGAGAGAGGAATAAGTAATGATAGCTTCCCGCTTTAATGATGGAATACGAACTATACCCAGTAGGGGAAGAATCTTTATAATACGATTTGTCCGCAAAACGCCCCGATCCATAATACTTAAGATACGGATCTCCTTTACCATAGTCATGATTTCCTGCAATCGTCACATACGGTGCCTTCCTTTTGTCGAGTATACCGACGCTTGTAGACGAGTGGACCCATTCCTCCAACGAGTCGCTTTGATCGACCATGTCTCCCAGGAAAGCGGTCATAGCGATGTTTAACCTTTCATATCTCTTTGAAATCCATCTCATTTGTTCTTTGAAAATTTCTGGTTTATAACGCACCGTTTTTTGTGGATCCGGGACAAAAAGAAAGGAATAATTTTTCTTTTTCGTTCGTAATGATTGATAGTGATTGGACCCATTTTTGACGTGGTCACCCGACTTTTGCTGGATGAGCCATTCTTTTTGTGGAAGGGATCGATTGGCGATGCGGATTTCCTGTAAATTCCCTGCAAACAAAGCGTCTGCTTTTTCTGATGCCCCGATATTCCATCCCTTTCCTTTTGCAAAATCAATCCCGATCATTTCTGCAGTGGAGTGCCGGAAGTCGGCCACTCCATTTATATAGATGCTGGTATTCTTCCCGTCATTGACGACCGCTACATGATACCAGTCTTCTTCACTATCTAGGGCAAGGGACCAATCTGTCTCGGTGCGCTCAAGATTTAAGGGATGACTTGCCCATTGGACTTGTTTATAGTCGGATACAGATAAGTTGGAGCGCTCTCCACCCCTTGACATGATGCCCATCCCACCGTGGTCTTTCGGAGAGAACTGTTTCGGCAGTTTGAATAAGACCTCGATGGTATATCCGTTTTTAAAACGATTATGATTCAAAGGGGCATCCTTGCCCGTTTGAAAGTATTGACCACCAGCGTCACTTTTTTTGTGAGTAAATTGCAAGGTCTGAACCGCATCCTTTTGTTCGTAATCTTCTTCCGACCAGCGGATGAAAGGAAGCTTTTGATTGGAGCCTTCAAGGTTAATTAACCGGAGATGATTGGTGTTGCCACTTACGTCTTTCATCACCAGATCCTTCCCGGTGATGGTTCCGGATTGAATATGATCCTTCGAAAAGATCCAATGGGCGGCGATGGTTGTAGAAGGACCTCTCTCCCGTCCCGAAATGACAGGAGGGAACAACACCCAAAGTAGAACCATCATACCCGCCAGTCCCGTAATGAATAGCAGGTGTTTCTTGTCTAATCTCAATGTCGTCCCTCCTTTACAAGCGTTTTCTAATTAGTATGGACCGTGTCGAATAGAAGATGTATCGTAATGAAACAAAAAAAATCTCCTAATGAAAAATCATTAGGAGATTTTTTATACAAGTATTTCACAGACTGAGGTCCGTCCCTCTTATCAACCGGATCTTTTGACCAGGTTCCAATAATTCCAATAGATCAAGGTCTTCATCACGAATTCTGCCGACTGTGTTCACAGCAGGGTTTTTCTCCAGATCATTCCGGACAATCTGCATTTCCCCTTTATAGCGTCCATACAGATTATTATCCCGGGTGATGGTGCCACGTGGTCTTTCTACGGTATTTGAAAGCGGAACATCGCCATTCGTCCTTGTTTCGAGTAGTCGATACACATCTCTTCCCGGATCGGGTCTGAGTTGATATTCCCCCTCGATTTCACCGCTGCCCTCATACGAAAGCTCCATTACATTTTCTTGATCATACTCCACTAGCTTACACAGTAGTTCCTGTGAACAACCGGGGTCGCCTATGAATACACCCTGGATGCCGCAGTGCCTCAATTGTATGGCACTCATATAAGGGTTTTGATCTCGATGATCCTCCAAAGTTGGGAGACCTTTGTATAACGGCCCTCTTTTTTCCCCGTCCCCCGGGATAAAGGCATAAACCGGGATGTCTAGAGCTTCAAACAGTTTTTGCTGTTTCATAAAGTAAGCCTGATCCAATCCCGTTTCTGGCTTAGGGTAAAAATTATGCCACGCAATCATGCTTCCTGTTTCCAGTCCGCATGAAATCCACTCTTGAAGCTCCCTCGCCCCAACCGTACTGGCATTGATGGCAATCTGAAAATGTCGGGATAACTCCATCATTTCGTCCGTGGTAAATCCATCATCCAGCCGAAGAGCCGTCACACCCAATTCCTTTAACTCTTCCAAATGGCTCAATCCTAAAAAAGAGGGAGTGTTCTTCGATACGTCAGCAAACACTTCAAACCCTTCCCTTTTGAAAATGGATAAAAGATGACTGACATGCTCTTTGCTATACGCCGACTCTTCAGGAATGTGAAGAGAGGTAAACGCAAGCTTCATACCTGATGAAGAAGCGCGAAGAATTCTCTCTTCGGCTGCTTCGTCGGATAAATAGACGGAGATTCCGATCATTCGAACTCACTCGCCATCTCGTCTTTAAAGCCAACCAGATACGTGATAACAAAGCCCGCTGCATAGGCAATTAAAAGTCCGATAGTATAGTAAAGAATTTCTCCTGCATTTACAAGGAAAATAAGCGGCAATCCTGATACCCCGATCGCAAATGTCGCGACATCAAAGTATGCTTGGAAAGCTCCACCGAATCCGGCACCTAAACAAGCCGTCAGGAATGGTCTTCCGAGTGGTAACGTCACACCGAAGATAAGCGGTTCACCAATTCCAAGCATCCCTGCAGGAAGAGCACCACCAATCGCTCTCTTCAACTTCTTCTTCTTTGTTTTCATAAAGATGGCGAAAGCTGCTCCGACCTGCCCTGCTCCACCCATTGCAAGGATCGGAAGAAGCGGATCGTCCCCGATTGTGTTGATCAGTTCCAGATGAACCGGTGTCAATCCTTGATGCAGTCCTGTTACGACGAGTGGCAGGAAGGTGGCGCCAAGTACAAATCCAGCGACTAATCCACCCATTTCAATCAATGAAAGGAGTCCGTTCGTAATTAAATCTGAAATAAATCCACCTACAGGCATGAATACCGTGTATGTTAATAATCCTGTGACAAGTAACGCAATGGTCGGTGTAACGATAATGTCCACTGCCTGCGGAATAACTTTGCGTACATTTTTCTCCACGAACGCCATGAAAATTGCCGCAATCAATACTCCGATCAGTCCGCCACGGCCGGGAAGCAGATTTTCTCCAAATAACGTTACATCACCAATGGCCGGGTTGATGATCAAAATACCCGCCAACCCTCCAAGTGCCGCTGAACCGCCAAATTCTTTCGCAGCATTCATCCCGACAAGGATACCCAGGTAACCAAATAATCCGCTACCAATAATGGAGAGCATCATCACAAGCTGTGACTCACCATTTAACCAGCCGGCTTGAACGAAAAACTTCGTAAATCCTGTGATCAATCCTGACGCAATCAAAGCAGGAATCAGCGGAATGAAGATATTTGCCACTCGTCTTAGGAGTAATTTAAATGGAGTGCTGTTTTTCTTTTTCAAATCCGCTTTTTGTTCCGCAGCACGAGCTTTAAGGTCAACATCACCTGATCCTGCTGATACCAGCTTCCCAAACTCTTCGGTCACTTTGTTAACCTTACCCGGTCCCAAAATCACCTGATACGTTTCGTCTTCTACAAATCCTAATACTCCTTCGATCTTCTTGATGTCTGCTTTTTGTACCAGATCTTCGTTATATACTTTCACTCTCAGTCTGGTCATGCAATTTTCATAGCTTGCTATATTATCAGCACCGCCAAACCGCTCTAAAATAACGCCAGCCAATTCTTTATTCGTCATTTTTCACCTTCCCCTTTCAAATTTGCTTTGTTTTCCGTTTCCCCTTCTATTTCTATGAAAAGTCCTGGACAAGTACCCCTATACAAAAAGCCTATTTTTCAATGGCCAATCGAACATAACCATTGGCATCTTCCAATCGGCTCTTCGCTTCTTCATAGCCACAGCCAAGAGTGATCATCACAATGGAAGGTTTCACTTCGTTGTTCGCATTCTTTAAAGTTGCTGCTGCCGTTTCTCTGTCAGCACCTGTGATACTCTCGATGATTCCGATCGCCCGCTGTTCAAGCTTGTAATTACTGATATTCACATCGACCATCAGGTTCCCGTAAGCCTTACCCAGCTTGATCATCGCCGCTGTCGAAATCATATTGAGGACCATTTTCTGTGCAGTTCCGGCTTTTAATCGAGTGGAACCGGTCAAGGCTTCCGGTCCGGCATCTACTTCAATCGCATGCTTTGCTTCAGCAGAAATTTTCGAGCCTGTATTACAAGACAGGGCAACCGTTGTAGCACCCAGTTCCCTTGCATACCTTAAACCACCGATGACATACGGGGTACGTCCGCTCGCTGCAATCCCGACGACCGTGTCCGCCTGCGTCAGCCCGATTTCTTTCAGATCCGCTACGCCTGACTCTTCATCATCCTCTGCTCCCTCAACCGCCTTCACGAATGCTTTCTCCCCGCCGGCTATCAATCCGACGACGACATCACTGCTCACACTGAAGGTCGGAGGACATTCCACCGCGTCCAGCACACCCAGCCTGCCACTCGTGCCTGCACCGATATAGATCAATCTCCCGCCTTGAGAGATGGATTTCACAACATCATCAACTACTTTTTCAACTTGGGGAATCACTTCTTGAACAACTGAAGCGACCTTTTGATCTTCCTCATTCATCATGCGGAGAATATCACCTGTACTCGCTGTATCGATTCCAAGCGTATTCTGATTAACCTTCTCTGTTGATAATTCAAAAAATTGATCTTTCATAAGTTATTCCTCCCAGAAATCTGTATGCGTTTTCATTAATTCTATTATAATCATGTTTGAAATTAAATTTCAATTGTATTTTTCATTATATGAAATTTAATTTTAGATTAGACCAATAATGTTTATGGTAAAAGAGGAGAAGTTTTCAAGAAAGGGGCAAAGGTAAAAGAAAATGACAAATAGGAGTTGGTATAATCACCCTACTCCTGTTTTTCATTATTTAATGATTTCGTTTTTTATACTCAGAGGTCCGTCCCTCAAAAATCGATCTGTGAATCATTTGATATGTCTGTGGAATCAAGCATACCTGGGTGAAATCCTGGAAGATATAGGTCGCTTTCGGTCCTTCTTATAGCTCTGCGGGATGGGAAGCTTGCGAAGTGATTCATGGTGGCAGCCGCCCGTTCACGTTGTTTGGTGATCACTTTTTCCGAACAGTTGATTTCCAACTGCTTGCCATTCGTAAACTGGATGTATGTTTTTCCTTCTGAAGTGGAAATGGACTCAATATGCTGGCAGAATAACCAGATGCAATCATAGTCGGTTGGAGCCATTGTGGGTATCGCATAGATGCATTCCTGCGGGCAGATCATAAGAGGTGTCTTTCGTAAATACTTGGTAGCATGGCGGACGGCTTTGATCCTGCCGTCATATGTAGACCGGTAAGCCATACAGGAACCGTCTAAAATCTCCATTACTGACTTTTTGCTGAACGTCTTTCTCCCCGAGTAGTCATACATAATTGACCGATGAATTCCATCATAAGCAGGACAAATCGCCACAGTCCTTCGAGTAACTAGCACTTCTAAACCTTTCAATCCAAACACCTTCCTTTTCCTTTTTAATAAAGTCTCCTTTATCAGAATCTTCTTATATATGAGACTTTATTACTATTATATACTAATGTCAGATGATTTCCATTTATATTTGTATATTTTTTGAGAAAAATCTCATAATTTGAGGAAATGGATTATTTCCTGGGAGATAGTGTCGAAAGAAACTAATTGTGACGTACAAACCAGAGAAGAATATAGTTTTTCATATTATATGAAACTCACTTCAGGAAATGAAAAAGCTCCTCTTTTGCGAGAGGAGAAAATCACATAACTGATTGGATGATCCAGATTCCGTGGAGACAAAATACGAAGAGGTAGATGACACTTACAATATATGCCATAGAAGTTACCCATTTTAGCCGCGGGATCCGGTCGTAAACTACAATAAGGACCAAGAAGAACGATAATAATAGTTTGATACCTAAAAACAGTATGGGACTTGTCGTATACATTTCATTCATAAGAGGGTTGGCTTCTACCATGAAGGAACCATTAATTCCTATAAAGGAGATAATTCCATCCATCAGATTCAGGAAAGCCAAGCCAAGGAATAGTCTCTTCATCCTTTCACCCCTACCTATCATTACTAGAATGTTACCCTTCTATCTTCACTCATACCCCTATAGACAAAAATTCAAAAAAGAAAACCTTGATCAACTTCGGCTCTACCCATTCACCATATTCACTCTTCTTCGGTATTGATATACATAAACTCCAACTCCGCTGAAAAATAATAGTCCACCTATCAATAGAAGTTTATAAATGACCGTTCCCGTATTCGGAAGTGTCATTCCATCAACTGGAAGAGATTCGCCTACTATACCTTCTGCTTGAAAGGTGAATTTCAGTTCAGTCATGAGTCCCTGAAATTCATTCCCCAGATGTTCAGGGAACTCGATCTTAAAGGTCATATCCTCTTCTCCTGAACTAGCTAGTTTACGGGCATCAAACCCTTTGAATTCTGAAACCTTTCCCTCATAGATGACCCCATTAGTATCTGACAACGTCATCATTAGTGCGTTATATAATTTATCCGAGCCGGATTTCACTTCCGATGACATCGTATATTGAAAATCCTTCAATCCCTGATTCTTGACCTTGATGGTTTTCGTTGTCCAGTCACCAGGCTTCATGTTATCCACTTGAAAGAGTATTCCTATTGGCGATGTGGCAATATCCACTTCATTTGTCGTATCCCCTTGATCGGCTTGGACCCTTTCCATTGAAAAAACGAAGAATCCAAGCAGGAAAACCACGCTAATTGTTAGTAAGGTAAATCGCTTATTACCCATATACTCCACTTCCTTCTAAAACGTTCATTACGTTACATTTTTATCAATAGGCTCAGTTGGTTTCTTTATTTCAATCTGCGAAAGGGCTTTACCGATGACAAAGCCTGAATAGCAAAGGAGTAATAGTCCTGGGATGATGAAGAGGAAGGCGCCGTTTTTGGAATTCATGATATTCATGAAATAACCTATATAAGGGATGGTGAACCCTGTATATTCACCTACAACATTTTCTGATAAGACAGGCTCTAAATCTGCAGCATCATTATTGTCCCCTTTTGTTTTGTACATGACATGATCCCCGCTCTTCATTACCTCGACAACCCTGTGAGTAACCAGCATGTTCTCTTCTTGTTTAAAAGTGATCACGTCACCCTTTTTGAACCTGGTCATATCGTCTCCTGGTTTCACTGCAATGATAGATCCTGTTTGAATACCAGGCTCCATTGATCCGGAAAGAACGGTTTTTATCTGCTTCCCAAATATTTCAGGTTCTCCTCCGGCTGCTTTTGAAGAAACGACCACGATAATCATCGTGAAAAGGACGAGGTATAAAACGACCGTAATACTATAACTGATGAATTTCTTAATCTTCTTTACGTTCACCTGTAATCATCCTTCCTTTTGCATAGGCGCCTCGGATTCAGTTGTTTCTGTTAGAGACGGTACTTCTTTTCCTTCACTCTTATCTTGTTCTGAGGTTTCATCCTTTTTTTCTAATTTGGTACTAGTCTCAGGACTCACTTTATCTGGTGTTTCCACTTCTTCCTTGACTGGGTCACTTTCTGTTTCAGATGCTTCTTTGTTTTGTTCGGCTTTTTGCTCTTTTTCCGCTGGTTCCGATTTTTCTTCTACCTCTTTCCCAGGTTCGGATTCTAATTTCACTTCCTCTTTCTCTTGAGATTTTTTAACTTCTTCACATTTCACTGTAATGGTTTCACTCCATAAATCTTGTCGACTATCATCTTTATTCCCATGTCCCGGCCTTTGAAGAGCTCTAAATTTGTAGTTGCCCGGTTTATTGACCTCAAATGTGAGAACATCAACATTGTTTGAGGAAATAGGCTGAATAATCCCATTTCCTATCTTTTTACCTTTCATAGGGTTTCCACTATCTTTGTAAAACACTTCAAATTCCGTTGTACCTTTCATATCTCTCCCTTTATTCTTGATTTTTGTAGAAATATTAATTGGAGGACATGCCTTCACTACTATCGTCTGATCTTTATTTATAAATGCCAATGAGCTTTTATCCCACTGAGAAGACTCCACTTCCCATGTTCCTGCTGTTATTGTCCCCGTCACCTGATCATGATCATTAAAGTATGCTTCCGTACCGGAACTGAGATAGGTTCCCGTAATAATGACCATGTACCAGATGGCAAACAGCTGTAATGCCACACTCCAACGCTTTGAATTTGTTTTAAACTTCCTTGACCTTAAAAAACGGATGGTAATCACTTCCTTTGGTGGGGGGTGGGTTAATCCTGTTCAGGTTGCATAACCCATTTATAAAACCTGAACAGGATTAAGAGTTTGATAGTATGTAAGAAAGGTGGGTGGCCCCACCTTTCCTGATTACTTCTTACTTAGCTTCCCCTCTGCCTTGTTTACCTTCGAATGTCCATTTAAGTTTCAATTTATCACCTTGGAAGATATTCTGGTCACCATCGTTATCCACAAATTCATACTGTACATAAAGGGTATCAGAGGTATGAGCCGCTAATTTTCCACCTCTCTCAGCTAACCAGCCTCCAAGAATATTCCCTTTTATTACATCTGGAGACATGCCTTTAAGTTCACTTAGAGTAGTTGAATAAATAGGGGCATCTAATTTGTCTGCATTAATTAAAAAGTTCACTCGAATATGTTCACCGAAATCTTCACCGTTGTTGTTATTACCTTCATCTGTTACATCATAAGAAGTAGCTAAACCAATTGAAGCAATATCCAACGTTCCATCATTTTTCAGCTGGAATGATCGAAGCATAGTGTCGCCCGGTTTGATATTATCCACATTAATTATAGTTGTAGGATTTGCATTCAAATCCAATGTCCCTGAAGCAAATGTTCCTGAAGTTTCGGCTGTGTCACTAAAATACGCATATGTACCCCCACCAATCAGTGATACACCTAAAACCGCTGAAGCAACACCCAAGCCCAACTTTTGTTTAATACCCATCCAAAATTCCTCCTCGTTTTCAACTATATAGTTCGTTTATAAGCTTTTGTTCTTTTTAACGAACTTACAATTGAAGTATATGACAGAATACCTAGCTTGAAAATGGTTAAATATAGTCAATTTACCATTAAAAAGAACAATTATTGTTCTTTATCTCGAATTATCTTCCTATTTCTTATTCTTTTATTATTTTTTATGAAGAAAAATAAAATCTTTATTAAGAACGGAAACTCATATATTTTCTTATTGTTAAACCTGCGTAAATTTCTACATCCTTAATTATATCTGGGCATACATTCTGATAAAATAAGAAACATGTACATATTGGAGGCTGATAGAATGAAGGATTCATCTTTATCTAACAACCAGCAAAAGGTAAAAAAGGTCATCATTCCCGCCGCGGGATTAGGAACACGATTCCTTCCTGCCACGAAAGCTCAACCGAAGGAAATGCTTCCCATAGTTGATAAACCTGCCATCCAATATATTATTGAAGAGGCCGTTCAATCAGGGATTACAGATATCATCATCATTACAGGACGGGGAAAGCGGAGTATTGAAGATCATTTTGATAAATCCTACGAGTTGGAAGCCACTTTGGAGAAAAAACAAAAATGGAGCGCATTAGAAGAAGTTCAATCGATTGCGAATCTCGCAAACATTCATTATATCAGACAGAAGGAACCCCTTGGGTTAGGGCATGCCATACTATGTGCCCGTGCCTTTATAGGGGAGGATCCTTTCGCTGTTATGTTAGGGGACGATGTGATCGATTCAGATATTCCATGCCTGCAGCAATTGATTCAAGCATTCGACCATCGTCAAGCACCGATTCTCGGGGTACAAGAAGTGGACACAGATGATGTATCAAAGTATGGCATTGTAAGGCCATTTTTAACCGTAGGAGCAGATCAGTCCACATATCCCATTGCAGGACTGGTTGAAAAACCGCATCAAGATAAAACACCGTCCCGTTTAGCGATCATGGGAAGATATATTCTGACTCCTGATATTTTTTCCTATTTAGAACAGGTGAAAGTAGGCGCTGGTGGAGAATACCAACTGACAGATGCCCTCAACTACTACAGTCAGGATTTCCCTATTTATGCAAAAATCTTTGAAGGACACCGATATGATATAGGTGATAAATTAGGATTTATCAAAGCAACTATAGAATTTGCCATGAAAAGGCCTGAACTTAAGCATCATGTAACTCAATATCTCAAAGATTTACTGCATAAGGAGTGAGACAATGAACATTTCCGTAATCGGTGTTGGATATGTTGGACTGGTGACAGGAACTTGTCTTGCAGAAATCGGCCACCACGTGACATGCCTGGATATCGATCAAGGGAAAATAAAGCAGCTGAACCAAGGGCTCTCACCGATCTATGAGCCTGGGCTGGAAGAACTTCTGCAACACAATCTCTCCAAACAAACACTTTCTTTTACATCAAGCTATCAGGCTGCTTGTAAAGAAGCTGAAGTCATCATCATCGCTGTCGGAACACCCTCTAATACCGATGGCTCTGCCGACTTGTCGGCTATCAAAAACGCTGCTGAAAAAATTGGTGCCTATGTCCGACACACAGATACCATCGTTGTCACAAAAAGCACGGTTCCTGTCGGGACAAATAAAAAGATTAAAGCATGGGTATCGGCCAATTTGAAACAGAATGTGCAAGTCATGATTGCATCCAATCCAGAATTTCTCCGAGAAGGCTCAGCGATACACGATACCTTCAACGGAGATCGAATCGTGCTTGGAACCGATGATAGTAAGGCTGCATCGAAACTTCAAGAAATGCTTAAGCCATTCAGGGTGCCGATTCTCCACACTTCTATCGAAAGTGCAGAAATGATAAAATACTCATCCAATGCTTTTTTGGCCACAAAAATCAGCTTTATTAATGAAATTGCGAATCTCTGTGAGAAACTTGGCGCAAACGTAGAAGACGTAGCAAAAGGGATGGGTATGGATCAGCGCATCGGTCACCAATTTCTGAATGCCGGAATCGGTTATGGGGGATCCTGTTTTCCGAAAGACACCAATGCCCTTGTTCAAATGGCAGGAAATCTTCACCACAAATTCGACTTACTCGAATCGGTAATTCACGTCAACGCAAAACAACAGGTAAAACTCGTCGAATTTGCAAAAAAGCATATGAAAGAGATCAAAGGAAAAACAGCCGGAATACTCGGGCTTTCCTTCAAACCGAATACAGATGATATTCGTGAAGCAGCCTCCATAGAAATAATAAATGCCCTGTTGAAAGCTGGAGTTCGAGTCACAGTATATGACCCGGTTTCTCAAGATAAAGTAAAACTTTTATTAGGCGATTCCGTTTCCTACGCTGAAGATTGCTTTGCTGCGATTGAAGATCAAGAAATGCTGTTCATTGCAACCGAGTGGGAAGAATTTAAAGTCTTAAGACTTTCAACCATTGCGAAACTAATGAAAACCCCGAATGTGTTCGATGGACGCAATTGCTTCTCTCTTCACGAAGCGAAGAAGACAACAATGAACTATTATTCGATTGGAAGACCTGCTGTAATGAATCATTGTACCGAAAAGGAACGTGTTTAAATAAGAAAGGCTTCTCTCTGGGGAGAAGCCTTTCTTAAATAGAACTAAATTAAATGACACGATTCATACTCCGTAACGAATGAGGGATACCTACCTCCCCAACAGGCTTTGCCGGAACTCCTGCTACCACCAAGTTGGAAGAGATATCCTCCGTGACAACGGCATTCGCCCCGACCGACACATTATGGCCAACAGTAACCGGCCCCGCAACCACAGCACCGGTGAAAATCGTCACATTATCACCAATAATAGGTTTAATCTGCCCATTGCGTTCTTGATCTCTTCCACCTATCGTCACATTTTGGAACACTTCCAAATGTGCACCTGCTTTCACGTTGGTCCCGATTACCACTCCAACTGAATGAGCAATCCTGAAACCTGGGCCAATCTCTGCTCCTTGAGAAATCTCTGCTCCGTAGAAAATAATTCCGATTGACCTGAGTATGCGAGGCAAAATGGGAATCCTCTTTTTATACAAATAATGTGACATTCGATAAAGTACTACCAGCCAAAAAGTAGAAAAATTGAACACACTCATGATCAATCCTTTAAACGATAACCCATACGCCTTATAATCGGACTTAATTAATGTAAACATTGATCTCTCCCTCAAATGGATTCTTTTCTGTAGTTTACTAGAGAGATGTTAATAGATTGATTCAAGGAGTTTAGGCTTTTGTAAATTTCCGATTACATCGCTTTCGAGTACTCTTCATAAAAGGAAGTGAACAAACCAAAACTTTGAATGAACCCCATATGAAGATTTCCCATTTGTCTGCTAAGTGTAATGTAAGAATGAAAAGTAGAATCCTTTAGTACATGAACTTCCTCTTCCAACGCTATATTTTTCTCAAGCATCATTCTTAGGAAATCCTTTGTATTTTCGTTATAGGATTCCTCATAAGTCAACTCAATGGTCAGTTTCCTCACTTCCTTCAGTTCAAATAAGATAGAATCTAAAGAATCCTGACTAACTTTTGTCGGTTCCTCGCTCATGATCCATATTTGTTCATACTGTTCAAGAATATATTTTACCCTGTCCATTGTTAGATCTATTTTCTCCCCGCCGTTATCAGAAGAGCCGTAGACCTTCTTGAAATCGTCTACTTCTGAACGATATTGTTCCACTACTAGTGGATCCGCAAGATAAGAAAAAGATTTTTTAATGCTAAAAGGTGAAAAAGGATACATCCAATTTACACCTGACATGAAAATGACCAATGTCATTAAGATAATCAGCATGACCTTCTTATTTTTTCTCATTGTGTCCCTCCTTGCACATTTTGTAAATATAATAAAGTGGTTTCCAAAACGCATTAAACATTCGTTTAACCAGATTCACTCGTATATCAATGGGTCTGCTTCCGTTAAACAAACGTTTGATTAAATTGTTAGACGGACTCGACATTTTGTGACAACTGTAATCCCTTGTTTCATTACCATCCTCCCATTCTATTCTCTAATGTCAACCTATGAATAATCCAATAGAAATAGTTACCCTTCATTTCCCAATGTTCCCAAAGAAAAGGACGGCGAATTTTGTAAGAAAGATACACATGATTCCCTATATATTTTAAAGGGTATGTATTAGAAAATAGAGTTAACTCAATCCAAAAACAAAGTTTTTATATTGAATGGAGGTACGCAATGAAATTATTTCATAAACTCCTCGCTACTTACTACTACACTCTTATACAAAGTTGTCTGGATGATAATATGAAAGAGCAGTTTGTACAGAAACTAAAATTTCACGAATCTAAATTCACAGCCTAAAAAGGTAAATAAATAAAAGTCCTCAATTCAATGAGGACCCAAATTCAAAATGACTACTGTTCTTTTTCTCCATCATTCACAAAATATTCCTGCAGGTACTCAGCCCAAGTCTCATTCCCTTTCTCATTAGGTATATTTCCTTCAGTGAGATAATCTTCAATCTCTCTCTTGCTATAATCAGGCCATGCTTCCCAATGGTTCAAATAAATAAAGTTATTTTGTTCAGCGTACCGTTTTAAATCGTTCTTTTCTTGCGGATAGTAAGTGGCTCCATAAATGGGATTTGCAGGCTGAATCAAGATGATCTGGTTCTGATTCTCTTTTTTGAAAGACTTTATTATCTTTGAAATGTTTTTCAGTCTTTCAGACATCTTGATTTCTCCATTATCATAGAGTAAAAAAGGTTCCAGCAAAAGAATGTCGGGCTTCATTTTCACCAGTTCTTTATGTATATTCTCCTCAACCACCTGTTGCGATGTTTTACCCCTGATTTCCTTAATCGTTACATGGATTAACGAATCTCCATATATATCGAGTAACTTCCTTTCCAGTAATTGTGGCCATGCTCCATCCTTTTGCGGTGTTGAGGAGGAGCCTATTATCATAAGGTGTACCGGGCGCCTCTCTTCTATTGCCTTTTGAAAGGTAGGCTGTAGGTCCTTTGGTAAGAAATTAACCTTATCAAGCATTACCAATTTACCTTTGACGGGATCTGCTTCCCCTTTCTTTCCCTCTATAGATCTCTTTCTTTCTACACTATCTTCATCACTCTTCTCTTCAGTTACATTTCCCTTCCCCTGAACGGCACTAACCTTTTGATTCCAGTGGTAATTCCCTCCTATTACTGTTGAAATGGTCATAATGGTTAGAATGATTATCAGAAACTTTTTCACCTGGACTCCCCCATAATCTATCATTTTGTAACTCTATGATACAGAAGGAGACTTACATATTTTGTATATATATGTAGATGACCGTCCCAAAAGTTCCGACAAAATAAATGAGGAAAAGCGCGTGAATAATAATCTATCTTATTAAGCGGGAAGAGAATGAAAGCTAAGCTACCGTTATGAGTTCTACTCTTTCAAATATTTCAAAAAAATCCCTCTATCACTTTTCTGATAAAGAGGTTCTACCCTTCATTAATCAATTATTGTAGTCACGACAAAAGACATTTCTCTCGAGTTTCTTGATTATGTGACTTGGTTGGTATGGCCATCCATCTTTTATTTGCTAATTCATCCTTACTCAACACCCTCACCTCAACCCATTACATAATACACTTTATGAATCCTTCGAAAAAGTTCGTCGAATCGCATTCTCAAATTCAGTTTCAGGAACGTGCGACTTCGCATATCTTTTCGTAACATTTATGTCCCTATGTCCCGCCAACTTAGATACCACTTCAAGGCTGACACCCTGATCGATAAGATGTTGACAAAATGTATGCCGCAGCTTCTGGGCATTAATATGAAACTTCTTAAGCATATATTGCACCGACCGCTCGGTTAAACGCTCATTGTTTTTGGAAACGAACACCGCTTCCTTTGGTTGGAAAGCCTCCATATAGAAGGAAAGATGCTCTATCAATTCTTCAGACAAAGGAATGATCCTCTTATCTCCATGAGTATCCAGAACGTTTACCTGTTTCGTTCGAAAATCTATATGGGATATATTCAAGGCGCAGAGCTCTGAAACCCGGATACCCGTATGAAGCAACATATAAACAATCGCTATGTTTCGTTCATTTTCACTTTCCTTTACTTCCGATAAAAGTGCTTCACACTCTTCCTTTGAAAGTGTTTCGATTTCATCCTTTTTATTTCCCTGTTTGATCTTTATATCAAACGTAAGGTCAGGTCTCTTTAAATATTTAGCAAAGGTTCGGATCACGCCAAGAACCTTATCCGTCGTGGTCGGACTCTTTCCTTTTTTCTCCAAAAACAGTATATATTCCTGAACATCCTTCCGAGTAATGTCTTCAAGTACTTGCTTATGACCCTGAAGCCATTTCTCATATTTCTTAAGTTCCTGATGGTAAGTCGAGATGGTATTTGATGATTTCCCTTCATGTTCAAGCCATGTTAAAAACTGATCAATCGTAGTACTAGAAGATCCTTGCAAGAGTACCACCCTTTCGAATCAAACCTTTGTTTACTATTATCGTAGAACTTATAGATGAAGAAGTCAACTTCTCCGAATGTAGCAGGGAGGGAGAAATTAGTCTTTAAAACAAATGACAAAAAAGAGTAACTCCAATGAGCTACTCTTTTTCTATTTGCCTGGCGACGTCCTACTCTCACAGGGGGAGATCCCCCAACTACCATCGGCGCTGAAGAACTTAACTTCCGTGTTCGGCATGGGAACGGGTGTGACCTCTTCGCCATTGTCACCAGACGAATATTCAATTGAAGGGTTGTTCCTTCAAAACTAGATAAAGAATTGATGTCAAGAAAGCCGAATACCGACCAATTGTTGCATCTACTTCTTCAAGTAGATACCATTCCAGCTCCGGCGGCTAGAGACTCGAGGTCATTTCAGTTCAATCAGCTGAGGGTAAAAGGCACCCTCTTCTGATTGCTCAGAAATGCTTGTCGTCTCTGTTCAAGCCGCCTCCGCTTTATAGTGTGGTTAAGTCCTCGATCGATTAGTATCAGTCAACTCCACATGTCGCCATGCTTCCATCTCTGACCTATCTACCTAGTCATCTTCTAGGGATCTTACTCACATACGTGATGGGAAATCTCATCTCGAG